>Ga0207433_10000082_pt1 | contig 216640 bp, 171 predicted proteins | sample YelNatPaOPGAMG01_FD_187559 | JGI IMG/M metagenome (GOLD analysis project Ga0207433, IMG submission 187559) | Hot spring thermophilic microbial communities from Obsidian Pool, Yellowstone National Park, USA - OP-RAMG-01 (SPAdes) (version 3) | ecosystem: Environmental > Aquatic > Thermal...
AGAGCGGTCAGGGTTTCCTCAGCCGGCTCGGGGTCAACTTCGAACAACAAGGGCGATTCGGTCGGCGAAGGCTTGGGCTCTTTGCGCATGCCGACCATCATACGGGAATCGAGCACCCAACGGGTGAGAAATCCGCGTAGCCTGGCCTCGCCGGCACTGCGCGCTACAAGCCGTGCTTGCGGGCTACCACGACAATGAGCCACCACCATGCAGAGGCGACCTGCATCTTGTCGACGGATCAGGGAGACCGAATTCCAGTTGACCGGCCTCGGAAGTTGAAGCAAGATGAAAACGTCAGCGTCGCTTCGCTCCGATCGTGATGATTACGATGCATCGGAAACACCCATCACGATCCCGTCGGAATCACCCATCACCATCATCGGAATACGCAACCAGCCCTTCGGCAATCCTGTGCAGCACAAAGAGCAGCCCAAAGACCGGTCCCAGTTGAGGGGCCACGGGAAGGTCGGCGGCCTGGTCGAATTCGCCGCGCAACAGGCGGCGGAGGGCTTCAATGCGGGCGGCGGGCCAGTGGGAGAGGTTGGCGAGGGTGCGATTCTTGACCTTGCCGTTCTGGCGGAAGGATTCGCGCAGGAGGAGGGCGGGCGGGGAGTTGCGGTTGGGGACGGTGGCGATATACATGCCTTCTGTATATCGCACATGCCAAATCCATGTCAAGAGAAATATACAATATACATGCCTACATTAAATCCTCACAAATTCATCAAATCCTTTGGATCGAATCACATCACCAGATTATGACGGGGGAAAATTCGACGGATGTCATAAAAAGGATCAAACGGCTGCACGGGGAGTTCTTCAGAAAACTGGTGGGAGGAACGCCGCCGCACAATTGCATGTTGAACATGATCGGCAAGTTGGAGCATCTTGTCGGTCCGCTGGATGATTTCGTGAGGCGCGTGGCGGGCGTGATCGAGCGGGGATTGGGCTTCGCTTTCGCCAAGAGGCAACCCAAGGACGAGAAGGACCTCCAGCAAGAGGTGAAAGCTGCCTTGGCTGCCGCAGAGGAGAGGTTTCGACGCGAGTCGCCGACATTTACTTACTCAGCGGCACGAACCACACTGGACCTCTCGGACCGGAAGTTCTCTCTTTTTATTGAAACGAGGCTGCTGACGCCGAGACGCCGGCTCAGCGAAATCGTGGATGAAATCAACGCGGACACCCCGAAGTACAAGACCCTGGCGAAGCGGATTCTCTTCGTCGTGTATCAGCCATCGAAAATCATCATTGACAGGGATGAGTTCTCTGCACCTTTCATCGAACAGGCGGCATCGCGGTCAAAGTCATAGGTTGACATCAAAACTAGGACGGCTTCCAGAATTGTTCTCCATCATCAAACAGTCGTGTCTCCACACTTGTCCCTGACGCTCATGCAGGGCGGCAGATCTGCGGCAGACTCGAAAACTCGCGTCCAATTCGCGTCCGTTCGACCCCAAAAACCGTACAAAATCGTGATACAGGATGCAGGAAAAAGCTAAGCGGACCAATAAGATAGGATTTTCGTCTCAGATTCGAAGTCTGCCGCTCTATCCAACTGAGCTACAGGCGCGGAAATTCAACTCTACCAGCTTGGAGCCGCTGCTGACAATATTCCTGCTAACAGTCGAATGAAACAGGAAAAGGAGACTTGCGGTGACTGCGGCCGGAATCAGCATCGTGCCGCTACGTTCCGGGCCGGCGCAGCGATCTACGGCACGACTACGCCTTTTCTGCGTTTCGAAAGGACACGTCACCAATCACAGGAAGTTTGTACCGTTCGCCGTTGTAAGCCTTGGACATCATAAAGACAGCCAGCACCAAAAGGCATATGGCGAAGATGATCCAGGCAATCGAACTGACCAACCAGCCAAGAATCGGAATCAGCCCCACAATGGCAGTCAGAATGGAAAGTGCGAATCCCACCGCGATGGCTGCAACCCCCAGGAGCAACGACTGGTATGCATGGAAGCGCACAAACCTGTCTTTGTTGTATGGCCCAACAAGCAGAAAGAAGATGCTCGCCACCGGCCACAGCAAATAGCATAATAACCCTGCAACGTTTGCGGCGATTCCGGGGAAACTCAAGCCGGGGCCCGTGGGAGGCGGCGCACCCGCTCCAGTGGGTGAGCCACATGAACTGCAGAACACCGCATCGCTGCTTAGCGCAGCGCCACACTTTAGGCAAGTGGCCACGAATGACCTCCTGCAATATTCCGAGGTAAAACCGACAGCTTAACCTGAGCTGCAAGACGGGCGAGACGATTCAGATTCAAGCGGGGCTCGCCCTCCAGAATCGATCTATACTTAACACACTCTGGGTATCGACACAACGAGAAGTCCCTGACACGCTGGAACCCTGCGTGAACTCAGGCACAGAACTCTTTGGACTTAATGGATGAAATTGCGATGCTGCCGCAGAAGTTGAGAGTGGAACGCGTCGCCCGCCAGGCCACTCATGTCTCGGAACTGGGGCGGCCGGCGCGCGCATGATTGGGATGCGGCCTGGCCTTCGGCCGGTGTGCAGAGCGACCGTCTGCCTCTTCCGTCTCGAAAAACTTGTCAATAACCAGCCAGGTCAGTAAAGCGACCGGAGAGTACATTGCCACAATAAAAGCCAGAAGCTCAACTATTCGATTTATTCCTGGAGTTGCCAAATACATTCATCACCTTTTTCCCGCCAAACCACCTGGGCCGGAGTCATCTCGGCCGCAAAAGGATGCCCTCAGGCCGCACATCCATCACACCACTGTCCAAAGCGCAGCGCCATAGTACAGAAGTACCAGCACCCCGAAGTGCCCGGACAGCATGATGCCCTGTATGCTATTTACAATTGCAATAACACTGCGATCAGGTTCAGCCTGCCTTCTGCCGCAAACTCAGTCTACGCATCTTATCTGCCGCTATCACTGCAGCTGCCTTCCAAATTTCCAATCGGCAAAAATCGGAAATTCATGACCACATAGTTCACTGATAAGAGGGAAGCCTTGACGGAATGATCCACGATTTCCCGCTCAGGGGCTTTTCATCCCGGCGCTTTGCTGTTTGGAGGGTCGCAAGGGGACGTGACCTAACTCGCCGCGACTTCCTGCAGGGCCGGGGGACGACGTGAAAAGAGTTCTTCGATCAGATCACGATAGCGCTCTTCCACCACGTTACGCTTGACTTTCAACGTGGCTGAAAGCTCTCCCGAAGCGATGGTGAGTTCCCTGGGGAGCAGAGCAATCTGGCGGATCCGCTCGTGCGGCGGTAGATGCCGGCATGCTTCATCGACCTGCTGTTGCATAAAGGCGTTGACTTTCTCATTCTTCACGAGTTCTTCGCGAGTGGCAAAAGTTATTCCCTGTTCGCGGGCATAACCTTCCAAAGCGATGAAGTTCGGCACAATCAGAGCGCCGACAAACTTCTTGGAATCTCCCAACACGACAAGCTGCGCAACATAACGGTGGCCCTGGAAAAGGTTTTCGAGCTTTTCGGGCGAGACATATTTGCCGCCGGAAGTCTTAAAGAGGTTCTTCTTGCGCCCGGTAATTGAGAGGAAGCCATCCGCGTCGATCATGCCGAGATCGCCGGTGTGGAACCAGCCGTCGGCAAAAGCTTCGCCGTTGCGCTCGTCCTGGTGGTAATAGCCCGGTGTCACATTCGGCCCTCGGACCAGGATCTCCCGGCCTGTGCCGCCTCTGCTGTCCTCGACTTCCTCACCGAGTTTCACCTCTACACCCGGAATCACGCGGCCTACCGTGCCAAGCTTCACCGCGCCGGGATGGTTGACGGCAATCACCGGCGAAGTTTCGGTCAACCCATAGCCTTCATAGATCGGGATGCCGATGGCGAAAAAGAACTCCGCCAGCTCTTTGCTCAGCGGGGCTGCACCGGAAATCAGCAGCCGCAGGCGGCCGCCCATCTGCGAGCGGATCTTGGAATAAACCAGCTTCTCGGCCATCAGGTGTTTTACAGTCAATCCCGGAGGCGCCGCGCGGTTTTCAAGCTTGTAAGGAAACCATGCACGTCCAGTGCGGAGGGCCCAGGCGAAGAGCCGTTGCTTGGAGGACGGCAGATGCCGTACTTCCTCCATGATCTTTTCCCGGATTTTCTCTACCAAACGCGGCACAACAGCCATCAGGGTGGGGCGGACTTCACGCAGGTTCTGAGGCAACGAATCGTAGCTCTCCGCGTAGGCGATGGAAACTCCCTGGGCCAGATAGTAGAAGTCGATCATCCGCTCAAAGATGTGGGCGAGGGGGAGAAATGACATGCTGGTGTCGCCCTGGTGAAAGTCAAAGAGATGGTCGCAGGCATGAATGTTGGAGGTGATGTTGGCGTGCGTCAACACAACGCCCTTGAAGGCGCCCATGGTGCCGGAAGTGTAAACAATGGTTGCCATATCCTCCGGTTGCGCGCGAAGCGCCTGTTCTCTGAATGAATCAATTATGCCGGACCCCTTTGCGCTTTGGCTTTCAATGACTTCCTTCCAGCAAGAGACGTCCTGAAATTCTTCCGGCTCACAGTCCATTCCAATGACAAACTTCAGTTCCGGCAAGCTGGACCGTACGGCAAGGACTTTCTTCAGTTGCTCGCGCGTAGAGACAACAATTCCTTTAGATCCAGAATCGCGCAGGATAAACTCGATATCGCCCTCGAGCAGCGTGGAATAGAGAGGGACCGTAACCGCCCCAAGCCCCAAGAGGGCATAATCCGTCAGCGCCCATTCCAGGCGATTTTCCGACAGGAGCGCCACGCGGTCTCCGGGGTTCACTTCCAAACCGGCGAGAAACCTCGCAAACGCCGCGACTTTCAGAAGCACTTCGCGGGAGGAAATCCCGCGGTATTTGCCTTCCACTTTGGTAAGGAAAGCATCAGGCTTCTGGTAGTTCCCCATCGCATGAAGAAACAGCTCGTTAAGTGTTTTGAAAGGTCTAGATTCCATTAAATTTCGCGCCCCTGATTAGCGTGTCTCGGTCAGACGAACAGAATTCTAACACAGACAGGAAGCCCTCCGATTTTTACACTACTTGGCCGGAAGACTGGATCTCAATCAAAATATGAAGAGGCCAAAAAATGAATTGACGGAATTGCCGATACAGTTCATCCTGAGGCTTTATGTCAGGGGCCCGCCTGATACAGTTCGTCACCCTTAAACTATGAGATATTCCGTCCCTTTTAAGATATTCCTTATTGCAATCCTGATCAGCACTCCGTTGTCGGCGGCACGAGCGCGGACGATAGAAAATCGTCCCGAACACGAAGTCCTCATCCTCGCCTACCACCGCTTCAACACATATCGCGCCGACAGCATGACGGTCACACTCCCGGTGTTCAAATTCCAACTACAGTATCTTACGGGAAATGGTTATCACTTCATCCCACTTTCCCGCTACGTGGCCTACAGACTCGGAAAGGCTCCGCCGCCCCCACCTCGTTCCGTGATTGTCACTATGGATGACGGTAACGAGACGGTGTACAAGTATGCGCTTCCGCTTGTGGAACAATACCGCATTCCCGTGACCTTGTTCATCTACCCGTCGGCCATTTCGAACGCGTCCTATGCGATGACGTGGGCGCAGTTGCGCGCACTCAAAGCCACCGGGCTCTTTGACATCGAGTCGCACACCTACTGGCATCCCAACTTTAAAATCGAAAAGAGGCGTTTGACGCCAACTCAATACGAGAAGTTCGTGGACTTCCAGCTTCGGCACTCGAGGGAAGTCCTTGATAAGAAGCTCGGAATCAATTTGTCTATGCTGGCCTGGCCGTTCGGAATTTACGACAACGAGCTTATACAGAAAGCCTCACACGATGGATACATTGCAGCGTTCGCCCTTAACGGCAGGCACGCCGGCGACTCCGACAACATCATGGCCCTTTCACGCTATCTGGTTACTGACCGTGACAGAGGGCGACTCTTCGAGGATGTTGTTAGAGGCACGCCCGCTCGCCAGTAATGCGTTTTGGCTGGATGCTTGAGACTACGCCCATTTGATCTGATTGCCAGCCCGAACTCTCCCATGCACCCGGGCTATCCCGGTGCGGCGTAATTCATTGCTTTGCCGCCGGAAATTCCACCTTGGGTACCTGTTGCGCTTCCGGCGTTGCCGCAAAGTATGCGTCGTTCCGCTGGAAACCAGCCCAGCGCGCGAAAATGTTGTTCGGGAACTGCCCGATGTACGCGTTATAGTCCTGGATGGCATCGTCGTAACGGCGGCGCTCCACGGCAATACGGTTCTCCGTGCCCGCCAGTTCATCCTGCAGCCTCAAAAAACTTTCATTTGACCTGAGCTGAGGGTAATTTTCCGTCAGGGCAAGCACCTTGGCCAGCGCGCCGTCCAGTTGCTGGTTCGCTGCGATCTTGTCCTTGGGCGTCTGGGCGTTCATCAGGTTCGCACGCGCATTGGCGACGGCAGTGAAAACAGTGACTTCCTGCGCGGCGACACCTTTCACCGTGGCCACAAGATTGGGAATCAGGTCTGCACGCCGCTCGAGCACTACAGAGACCTGCGCCCAGTCCGATTTGATCTCTTCGCTTTTCCGCACCATGGTGTTTCGCGCGCTGACATACATCCCTCCGATAATCACGGCAAGCAGTACAACAGCGATCAGCACGATCCAACCTTTTTTCATCTCATTCCTCCAAAAGGCCGCAAATCTGCGGCTTGACCCGGCTTCAAGCGCTTAGGCCCGGCCCGCCAGCCTGCGATCTACTTCATCCGTTACGCGCTCGACGAGCTCCAGATATCCACGCAGCGTCTCCCTCGCATTCACGTCTCGCGCGTTCCGCTTCCCTTCGCGGACGTCGAGCACTGCCCAGAAGGCATCCGGCCTTGCACCCGCGCGTTGCGCGATCTCCGCCACAACCTGGCGCCTTCCCGCTGGCGGACTCTCGCCCAGCGCGATCAGGGCATGCCGGAATAGTGTGACAAACGCAGACAACGAGGCGTCCATCAGGCCCAGGATGACCCTATCCTTACGTGGAGCCAGCAAAATTCCCTGCCGCAGTTTTATCCAGTTGGTCCGCAATTCGCGCTCAACCTGAAGGCGGTGCAGCTGCATCGGGACGGTCAGTTCATTGAAAAAGTCGTCGCCGTATATCATCCTGTGGTGCAGCTTCATATCGAGCAACTCAATCGCGAAGATGTCCGCCGAAGCGCGCAATTCCTCAAGCGTAAAAATCTGCGGGGCCGGATGCTTCTTTCTTTGCCACCACACCGCCGCCTCATGCAGCGCCTCAAGGTCGTCCGCTTGGGCGCGCCCAAGCAGGCAAAGGACGTTCAGATCAGAATGCCGCTCGTGATATTCGCCTCGCGCCGCTGAACCAAAAAGTACCAGGGCCTTTAAATTCGCTCCGGCCCCGGCCAGCAGTTTGTCCTTCAACTCCGCAAGCAATTTCTCCATGGTTTCCGCTCCAGGCTACCAGCTTCCGCTCGCTCCGCCCCCGCCAAACGAACCGCCGCCGAATCCCCCAAACCCACCGCCGCCGCCAAATCCTCCGCCGCCCCACGATCCGCCGCTCCAGCTGCCTCCACCGCCCATGAACCAAGGCCCTCCCCACCACCAGACGCTGTGCGCCCCACCGCGTCGGCGTCGCCCGCCCAGGATGCGGGCGATCAATCCCATCAGCGGGAAAAACACAAGAAAAAAGAAAAGCAGAAGGGGTGCAATTAAGTTCTGGCCCGCTCCCGACGGGGCCGCCGTTTCCTCTGGGGGGAGATTTTCGGGCGATTGTGTTAAAGAACCGAGCGTAATACCACGATCTTTCGCAATCACCGCAGCCACACGCTCGGTCATCAGTAACAGTGCTCCACTGTAATTTCCCGCGCGCAGCAGCGGCTTGGCTTGCCTTCCAAAATCGCCCACCAGGCCGTCGGGCAAAATGGGTTCCAGGCCGTATCCAACTTCGAACCGATATTGGTGATCATTCGGTGCGAGAAGAATCATCACCCCACGGTCTTTTTGCTTGGGCCCGATGCCCCAGCGGGTTGCCAGATCGATGGAAAAATCTTCGATTGGCTCGCCTTCAAGCGATTTCACCGTAACCACGGCAATCTGCGCCTGGGCTTTCTGGTCCACTTCGCTACAGATCGCATTCAATTTCTGCTGTGTTTCAGGATTGATAACGCCTGCGAAGTCGTTGACGTATCCCTGCGGGTGCAAATCCTGGGGCTTCTCCGCACCTGCCACAGGAGTGAACAGCAAGGCAGCAACAAACGCAAACGTCAAGACATTTAACCAGTTGGTGCGATCACGCGGCGCGCAAGTGCACATCTTCATGTTCAACTGCAATTTCAGCGCAGGATAGGCGGACCCGCGGGCGGCAGCCCTTTCCAGTCTCCATGCCCTGAGGCCGATGGACTCGTTGGTAAAGAACTCCCGCAACTATTCGGCGGGAATGCATCCACAAGTTCCATTATCACCCGACGGCCCGCCCGTAGTATAGCCCCTGCCGCTTGTGCCTGCGTTCACTCCCTGATTTCCCTCATATAGCAGGTGAAACTTGAGATTCGTACGTGCCCGGGGCTTTTTGCTTTGGAAACGGCTGCCGCAACCCAATATAATCTTGCGCATGGGAACAAAATCGAGTACTTCAACAGAATGCTGCCGTTTTCTTCTTACCGGGGCCAAAGGCTTTATAGGCTCATGGATTGTCAAAAGACTCATTGAGCGGGGAAAGTCGCCGTGGATTTACGACCTCGATCCCAAAGCTCACAGGCTGGAGCAACTGCTTACGGAAGAACAAAGGCAAAAGATCCGCTTTATCCACGGAGACATCACCAATTTTGACGAACTTGATCGCGCCGTGGCAGACAATGGAATCACGCACCTGATCCACCTGGCCGCCTTGCAGGTCCCGGCCTGCGCCGCCAATCCACGGTTAGGGGCCATGGTAAATGTTGTTGGAACTGTAAACGCGTTTGAAGTGATGCGCAAGCGGCGCGACCTGGTAAGACGCATTGTTTATGCAAGCTCAGTGGCAGTATTCGGCCCTGAAGAATTTTACGGCCATGCCCGCGTACCCGAAGGCGCACCGTTGCAGCCCAACACTCATTACGGGGTCTTCAAGCAGGCCAATGAGGGTAACGCACGCGTTTTTTACCTGAATGACGGGATTTCGAGCGTCGGCCTGCGGCCCGGAACCGTTTACGGAGTGGGCAGAGACCAGGGCATTACTTCCGGGCCCACAAAAGCCATCAAGGCCTCCATTGTTGGACGTCCCTATACGATCCGCTTCACGGGCGGCTTTGACATGCAATACGCCAGCGATACGGCAGAGATATTCCTGCGCTGCGCCGAAGCTCCGATTGAAGGCGCAAAAACTTACACACTGCGAGGGGCCGTTATCCAGATGGACGAGTTTCTTGCCACCCTGCACCGCCTTCTCCCGCAGTCAAAGGAATTGATTCGCGCCGAGGGCAACCCTATCCCTATCGCATACGATTTTGACGATAGCGCCCTGCGGCGTGACATCGGCGAAGTGCCCCGCACGCCTCTCGAAGATGGCATTCGCGAGACGGCGGAAATCTTCGATCGCCTCCACAGGCAAGGCAAGCTCGATCTCAGCGACCTGGAGGCATGAAGAAAAATGAAAGCCGCCGTCCTGGAAGACGTGGAAAAGCTCGTCGTTCGCGAGGTCCCTGACCCAACTCTCGCACCCAACGAGGTCATGTTGCGTGTCAAAGCGGTGGGCGTATGCGGCACTGATCTTCACATTTACAAAGGCCATGGCAATTACAACCTGGATGGGCGCGGCAGGCAGATTCCATTCGCCGAGCAACCCCAGATTCTTGGGCACGAATTCAGCGGCGAGGTTGTGGAAGTTGGAAAAGAAGTCAACGATTTGAAACCGGGCGACCGGGTCCTGTGCGATCAGGGAATCAATTGCGTCAGTCGCCGACGGCAAGACCTCTGTAAATACTGCGCTACAGGAGATTCACACCAGTGTGAATTCTATGGCGAACATGGAATCACAGGTTTGCAGGGGGCTCTTGCGGAATACATCGCGATGCCCGCGCCCAATTGTCTTCGGGCAGACGGCATGCCGATGGATCTTGCTGCCCTGGTTGAGCCTGTGGGTTGCGTGCTGCACTCCAGCGAACGTGTCCAACAGGCGAGCACACGTTATACGTTCGACGGTGATAACCGCATTCGGAATATTCTGATTTGCGGCGCAGGCCCGGCCGGCATCTACTTTCTTCAGTATCTTCGAAATGTCTTGCACTTCGATGGGCTTATCCTGGTGAGCGATCTCCGAGAAATCAACCTGGATCTGGTGCGGAAATTCGGCGGAACGCCGGTGAACGTCGCTCAGCAGGACCTGCGCGAGGCTGTTCAGGAACTTACCAACGGAGAGAAAATCCACTATCTGATCGAGGCTTGTGGAAACAGCATCATCTTCGAGCAGATGCCCAGCCTGATCCGCAAGCAGGCCACCGTGCTGCTTTACGGGCACGGGCATCAGGGACGCGACATCAGCGTGCTCGGAAACATCCTCTTCCTGGAGCCTGCCTTTGTTGCGGCCGTAGGCGCTTCCGGCGGTTTTGACCCCGACGGACGCCCTGCAACTTATCGCCGGGCGCGCGAACTGGTGTCTACCGAAGCTATCCAGGTGGCTCCGCTGGTGACGCACCGGTACAAGAGCCTTGAAGAAATCCCGCGGGCCTTTGCGCAGGATTTCCATCGCAAGGATTACATCAAAGGTGTCCTTTGCCTTGATTGATAACAGCACGCATCCAGCACACAATCGTAAAGCAGCGGTGATGCAGTCGAACAAGGCCTGCATTTTTATTCTGGCCCATTACGTACCACGAGGCGTAGGCGCTTCGGGCGGGATGATTCCAGCTTTGCGAAGGTCGGCCCAGAATCCGGACGGGATGGGGTGGCTGATCAAGCGGAAATTCTCTTCAAGTTCGCCGACCGAGCGTGCCCCCGGAATTACCGACACCACTGCCGGATGAGCCAGTGGAAACTGCAAGGCCGCAGCCTTCATTGGAACCTCGTGGCGCGCGCAGACCTCTTCAACCCTCCGCACTTTTTCGAGAATCTCGGGTGGCGCGTCGGCGTAGTTGAACTTGGCGCCGGGCCGCGCCCCTGTGGCAAGGACGCCGCTGTTGTAAGGACCGCCGATAATGATGCTGATCTTTTTCTGCACGCAAAGCGGCAGCAACTCTTTAAGACCGCTGTGGTCGATCAGCGTGTAACGCCCCGCCAGCAGAAAACAATCAAAGTTGCCTTCGCGCGCAAACCGGGCAAGCATTTCGGCCTGGTTCATTCCAGCGCCGACCGCCTTGATGCGCCCCTCTTTGCGGAGTTGATCGAGCGCCGGATACGCTTCATTGATGGCCTGCTCGTAGTGGTTATCGGGATCATGGATATGCAGGATATCAACGCGGTCGAGGTTCAGCCGCTTCAGGCTCTCTCTGAATGAGCGCATCACGCCATCATAGCTGAAATCAAACACCGGCTTGAATGGGGCCGGGTTATCGAATTCGTCCTTTTCGAGCGAGCCGGGATCGACCGGCACGAGCACACGGCCCACTTTGGTGGCGAGCACTCGTGAATCGGCAGGGACACTGGCAAGCGCCTTCCCCATCCACATCTCGCTCTTTCCGTGGCCGTACAATGGGGCTGTATCGAAGAAATTAATGCCGATTTCAAGCGCGCGGCGGACAGTGGCGACAGCAGCTTCGCCTTGAACGTCCTGAAACAGGCCCCCGAGCGGCGCTCCACCCAAGCCAAGGCGCGTCACGCGCAATCCGGTTCTTCCAATCTCAACTCTTTCCAAAGGATCCATGCAAACCCCCGTGTCCGGTGATCAATGCAGCCATCCGATCAAAAGCAATTTTTTCCACCCTTGCAAGGCTTCGCAATCTACCACGCCTTTTATCGTGAGAGCAAGTGCAGCAGACGGGCAAAGTGTATGCAAAAAGAGTGCAGTGGGTCTGACTCAGGAATTCAAACTCTCATGATAGCGCTTCCACAGGCCACTGGAACTGCCGAGTGGTGTATAATGCCAATTATGGAAGGCATGATTGTCTTTATCGTTTTTCTGGTCGTCTGGTTTCTTGTCCTGCCCAGGATTCCCGGCGTGTCACGATTCACATGATCGGTCCGTCCCCCGGCCCGGTCGGGCCAGGACACGGCCTCCAACAAGGAAGATTGCAGGTGAAAGCTCTTTATGCCAATCTTTGAATACACTTGTCAGAAGTGCAAGAAGACCTTTGAAAAACTGGTGCTGGGCAAGGACCAGCCCTCGCCCCCGTGCCCGCATTGCGGATGGAAGAAGACGACACAGCAGTTTTCCACATTCGCCACTTCCGGAACCTCAGCCCGGACCTCGAGCGCCTCATGCGCGCCCTCGGGCGGTGGTTGAAGGCTCTAACGGAGGGCGGTTCGCCCTTCATCTCCGCAAATCTAATTGGCAGATGCTCACACGCAAAGCCACGTCAAAAGTCAGGCCGAAACTGTGGGGTGGCCGTATTGCAGGGGATTGTTCGAGCCAATTACAAAACTAAAACGAAGGGGAATACTTCAGCCAGGCGTCCTTGAGGTCTTTCCCCCGAAAGGCCCACGTGCGCTCGTCAATCTGTTCAACGCCTTCACGCGGCTGGAAGTATTCCACCCCTCGCGTTGTGAACTGGATTCTTGCTTCCACGGGCCCTTCGATGCGATAAGGAGGAATCTCACTGAGGCGCTCCATAGCCCGCCGGGCTTTTTCGCGGATCAGGGCACAGGCCGCAGGATGAGGAAGCATGAAACCTGCAGTCCGGCTGGCCCCCGACTTCACCGCAGCACACTCGGCCTGCGGAACAAGCGCACGCAGTTCCTCGCAGGCTGCGGCATCGCCTGAAAGCATAATGGTCGGAACGCCAAAAGTCCCCGCGAGCATCACTCGCACACCGATTTCACCCATCGGCTTACCGTTGATCCATATATTCTCGATCCCCAGCGAGCTAAACGAGTGGTTCAGGATTCCGTTCATTGCGCCGGCCATGGCGTGCTGGCCTATGAAGACCATCGCCGCGTAAGAAGGATCGAGTTCCAGTGTCGGCGCCACCGGTTGCCCCGTCAGCAGGAGGGCCTTGGGATTAATGTCGAGCGCCGAGAGCGACCGGCTGCTATCATGCCCGTCCCAAACCACAACCCCCGTCGCACCGCCCTCGAGCAATCCATCAACGGCGGCATTCACCTCGCCGGTCAGAAGTTTGCGGGCTTCCTGAAACCGCGGGCTTTCAAGAGGCTCGCATTGCAATTCAGTACTGAACACTCCTGAAACCCCTTCCATGTCCGTAACCATGAAGACCTTTTTCGCCTTGCCGCTCTTCTGGCTTCCCGGATGAAGAACGGCCAGCAAAGCATCGACTTGCCCCTCAGACATCTCCCAATCCTCCTTCGTGTTACGCAGAGCGCTGGCTTCGCCGAGTCTTTCCGATTGAGGCTGCGGCAGTTCAGCCACTCACGGCAGAAGGGCATTCTACATCTTTCCAAACTGCCTGCCCATCTCAGGTTAAATCCAGGCGCACCTGGCAGTTTCGCATGCGTTCGTTGAAAATCAAATCTGCAGCGTGGGTGATTTTCTCAGGTCTCCCTGCTATCATTCTGCGTGTGGGGGAATTTCTGCCGGAGAGAGCATGTACAATACACGGATCTCGAAAAATCAGTACCAATCCGCCGCGCAGTTGTGAGATTATAGGGGTTTACCCCAATGCGGGGCAGTCACACGTGTTAAACTTCCAATTTTTATTCATCGGCGCCATCGACTATATCCCCGGCGCACCCGTCAATGGGCAATAGCACCTCAGACCAGCCATCTCTTAAAGGGCGGACGGTAACACTGCCGCGCGTCGTAGTGGCCACCACGGCCATGCTGACGTTTATTTCTTTCTGGCGTGCCGCCGCCATTGTCCTTAATGACCTTGCTTCCTCTGCCTTCTACGCCGGCGGCATCGCCGAACAGGCGATCGGCCCCTCTGCGCCGTGGTTCATTCTGGCCGTCATGCTGTTTGCGTATGCCGTCGCCCAAGTGTACGTGGAAAGTTGCAGCATGTTTGTGCGCGGCGGCGTGTACCGGGTGGTCAAAGAGGCGATGGGAAGCACGCTGGCCAAGTTTTCGGTTTCGGCGCTGATGTTCGATTACATTCTCACCGGCCCGATCAGCGGCGTTTCCGCGGGCCAATACCTGGTCGGATTTGCCAATGAGCTTCTGCGATTGGCGCACATTAACGTCACTTTGCCCACAAACTCCACAGCAGCGGTTTTTGCGGCGGCGGTAACACTTTATTTCTGGTGGCAAAATATCAAGGGCATTGAGGAATCCAGCGAAAAAGCCATTCGGATCATGGAGCTCACCACCATTCTGGCGGTTATGATGATCGGCTGGTGCACCTACACGCTATGGATCAGGGGCGGCCATCTTCCTCCCGCCCCGATACCTGCCAATCTGCATTTCTCTGTTGAAGCCGAGGGATGGCTGCGTTCCAGCCGGCTGCCGGAGGTCATTGGAGTTGTCGGCATTCTGGTGGCTTTTGGCCATTCAGTCCTGGCCATGAGCGGACTTGAGACCCTTGCACAAGTCTATCGGGAAATCGAGCATCCGAAGCTTCCGAACCTCAAGAAAACGGCCTTCATAGTCTTCATCTACAGCATGATCTTCACCTCGCTGGTTTCCTTTTTCGCATTCATGATCATCCCGGATGCCCGCACGCGCCTCAGCTACGCCGACAATCTGATCGGCGGCCTGGCCATGAACGTGGCGGGACCCATGATGCTCCGCCTGCTGTTCCACGGGTTTGTTGTGCTGGTCGGCATCATGATCCTCTCAGGCGCCGTCAACACGGCCATCGTCGGCTCAAACGGGGTGCTCAACCGCGTTTCCGAAGACGGCGTTCTCGCGGACTGGTTCAGGCAGCCGCATCCGCGTTTTGGCACGTCCCACCGGATCATCAATCTGGTGGTGGTCCTGCAACTGCTCACGATTTTTCTCAGTCGCGGCAACGTGATCGTGCTTGGCGAGGCCTACGCCTTTGGGGTCATCTGGAGCTTTGCGATGAAGGGGCTGGGCGTACTTATCCTTCGGTTCACCAAACCCGGCCCGCGTGAATTTCGCGTTCCCCTAAACCTGAAGCTGGGCAATCTGGAAATCCCTGTCGGGCTCAGTCTGATCACGCTGACACTCTTTGCGGTCGCCATCGTCAATCTCTTCACCAAGCAAATCGCCACAATTTCAGGCGTCTCCTTTACGCTGGTCTTTTATCTGCTCTTTACCATTTCAGAAAAAATCACCCAGCACAAGGCCGCAAGCGCCGAACTTGACCAGTTCAATCTGGAGCCGAGCGCAGAAATCACAGCGGACATCGTCGGTGCGAGGCCCGGAAACATCCTTGTGCCGGTCCCCGATTACTTCAAGTTGTATCATCTGGCTTCAGTCCTGGAACGGGTTGACATCGAACGCCAGGATGTTGTGGTGCTTCACATTCGGGCCCTGCTGCGCGCAGGTTCCGGCGAGCATGGGCTGGCGCCAGAGCAGTTGTTCACGGTTTTCGAGCAGGAATTATTCACGCGGGCCCTTGCCCTCTCAGAAAAATACGGGAAATCCATAAAACTCGCTGTCGTCGCAGCAACGGACGTCTGGGACGGAATTCTCCGCGCAGCGCAGAATCTCCAGTCGTCAACCATTGTTCTGGGCTCTTCGACAAAGATGTCTCCGGCGGAAGAAGCGCGCAGAGCAGGACTGGCCTGGGAAAAGCTTCCCAATCCCAAACCGCAATTAACCGTGGAAATTTACACGCCTCGAGGACTGGCTGAGGTTTACTATCTCGGCCCCCATGCCCCGCACCTGACTCCTAAAGAAATCGACCTGCTGCACAAAATCTGGCTTGAATGCAGTGCAAGGCTGGAGCCGGAAGAGGTCCACCATCACGATATCGTCCACTTCGCGCTCAGTGAGATCGAACGCAAACTGGAAGAAGGCCAGGATGCCGAGGTATTGGAACGGCTAAAGCAACACCTTGAAGAGACCAAGGCACGCCGCGTTCCGCATCTGTAAGAGTCACACCCCTCCCATCGATTGAAACTATTTGCTGCGGCACCGCGGCTATCCACAACGAAAATGTTATTTTCAAGGGGCAAGCGCCGACGCCGGAAATTTCCGCTCGCGGAAGGCCGATATCTTAAGGCCACCTGCGCTTTATTTAGAGGAACTGGAAAAATCTGCGATGCCGACGCGAACGATGGTGTGGTGGGATGGCTCGGCTGCCTCGCGCCTGCTCAGCCGCGGGCGCTCTTCGGTCCAGACGCCGTAGATGCGCCCGCCATACGCAGCGATACCGGTATAGTCGCCGATGAAGTCATTGTTGGGATCGAAAGGTTCCCCCATCCAGAGATAATTGTGGAACGTCCGCCCGTGATCGGTGGAGCGGGCAAGGACCACCACCGCGTTCCGATTCTCAGGATCATCGCGCCGGTCGTAAAAGATCAGATTTGCGGCACTCGTCACCGGGTCCACTGCGAGCCATTGAAAGAATTGATCGGCTCCATTGTGGATTGCGTCGGAGTTGACTCGAACCGCGGGAGCCCACGTCCTGCCGCGGTCTTCCGAAGTTGAGCAGAAGACATCCACATCGCCGTTCCGGTAATCGCTCCAGGTAACATACAAAAGCCCCGCGCCGTTGCCGCCATGGGGATCAATTGAAATTACCGGGAACCCATCGGTCCTGTCCACATTCGTAATGTGGAAATAAGGCGGGGCAATGGGAATAATGCCCCGCGAAGGAGCAAATGTGCGGCCGCCGTCACGCGAGTACGTAAACACGATGTGGGTTCCGTCGGCCCAAACCACGTAAAGCGTGCCATCCGGTCCGACCGTTCCTGTAAATCCTTCCACCGCCCCGTTGTCGTCACGAGGCAGGCCAGCCTCGGTACTTATGCGGACAGGCTTGGACCACGTCACACCGTCATCGACTGAACGCGAGAAAAGGATGACCGATTGTGTCAGCGTGAATTGCGTCCATCCGACATAAAGATTGCCAGCGTATGGACCCTTGGTATTGTCGGCAACAATGTAGGGTTTATCTTCAAAGGGGATGCCGGGCTGCGTTGGATGTTCGACCACTGCGGACGGCTGCTGCCAGGTTCGGCCGCCATCCAGCGAGCGCAGCACAAATATGCCGTTGCGCGTGGCATTATGGCCCCAATACTCCTCCGTTCCAAGCTTATCAAAAGCGATGTAGCAGAGGAACGCGTGGCCCTGATTGTCATATGCCACCGAGACGTCCCCTGAAACGGCATAATTGTGCGGCATGGTATTCGGGGCTGTCTGCCAGTTCTCGCCGGCGTCCTCCGAATACGCCACGCGCGCTCCCGTCTGGTAGGCCACAACAACCTGCTTTGGATTAAGTGGGTTGATAGCCACTGAGGGTTCGTTGAAGTAGCCGCGGTGCGGCGTGACATCGATAACTTTTGCCCCCGGTGGTGGTGGGAGTTCTGCTTTCTGACCGCGCACCACTCCCGTGCAAATCACGAGCAAGCATAAAAGGGTAAGTCTCCGGATTACACGACGTTGCCGCGCCAGCTTCGGCACCCTGTACAATTCATCTTTCATTTGAATCATCGCACCGTAAACCCTGGAATTCCTCCTTCGTTCCACTGGTGATGGACGAACCGCTAATGTGCTGCCAGGGGTTTCAGCATCTGGTCCAACAGGTCCGGCCTGCCTGCCTCTCGAACCAGGTGCGGGAAGCGTTCGCCGCCATGATAATCAATTGTGCATGTCTTGTAATAGTCGTCGTTCAACACCAGAAGGCGAAGCGGCTCCTTTGAAGTTGTGCCGGCTCTAATCGCCTGGCGGAGCACCTCCGGCGTGAATTGCCGGTTGTTCACGGTTACGACTTTCATTCCCGGAGAAATGCCCGCCTCATAGGCCGGCTTGTTGACGATCGAGTCCTCAACCGTACCGTCGTTTTTCAATATCAGTCCGATCGAGTATGTCTCATCGATCTCCTCGTGGACTTCCTCTGAATTCCGCATAAGTGCTGGTTCTTCGCTGGTGAAAACCAGTTTCCAACCGCTCGCTTCGATGCCGCCCAGCGGCGCTTCAGGAGATGTGGATTCCAGCCGCTTGTGGAAGAAGCCCGCCCAGTCGTAAGGGGCGATCTGGTTCAAGGCATTCACGAGGTCCTGGAATGTGTAGGTTTTCAACTGCGGACCTTCGTTCGGCCCACCATAAAACAGCCGACAAAAATCGTCCAGGGATTTCTTGCCATGGGTCTGCTGGTTAATAATGGTGTTAACTTCAAGCCAGATCAGAACGGATTCATCGTAGAAGTCCACACCCCGCCGCCAATTGACCCACTGGTTCGGCGCAAAGTAAAGGATCTGGGCCGCATCCGCCGTGTCAATCAGTGGGCGCCATGTCCGCCCTGGCCGCCCGGAGCCGTAACGCGCGGCAATTAAGGCCAGGTTCTCGCGGTATTGGTCCGGGGTCCAAAGTCCGCTGCGCTCGGTAAGCAGATCGCCCAGATATTCCGTCAATCCTTCATAAACCCAAAGCATGTCAGTCTTCATAGGCTCTTCGTAATACGGAGGGCTCAAGTCTTTGGGACGACGGAACTTGCCATTCCATGAATGAACAAACTCATGCGGCAGGAGCATCGCCATGTTAAGCCTTTGTTGAGGATCAATCAGGGCAAGTTCGTTGGTGCGGCTGTCATCGGACTCATGATGTTCCAGCCCGAAGTGGGCCACGTGATTGCTGAGCGTGAGCAGGAAATGGTAATCGCGATAATGCCGCGTGCCAAAGAGCTTTCCTGACTCCGCCACCAGGTTTGTATAATCTTTTTGCAGTTCCGGACTCATGTTCAGCGCAGCCTCACTGTCAGCCGCAATGTCAATTTCATGATGGATCGGCTCTCCCGGCGGCGTCACGTTTATGACACGGTAATACTCACCGGCGCTGACAGGCGAATCGACCAGGCGGTTCAACGAAACCGGTTTGAACTCAATCTGGTTGCCGTTCTGGCTTTCTACCGGAAGTGCCGTCCCGAACTTCCATCCTTCTGGAAGCTTTAAGCTCGCTTTGTAAATCAGGTCCTGCGCAAGGCGGCCGGCGGGATAAAGGACGTTCTGATTCCAACTGATGACCACCAGCTTGTCTGTTGCGGATGCTCCGGCTGAGAACCCCGATGTTACCTCTGGTTCAACGTAGTCAAAGGTGATATCCAGAGTTTTTACGCCCTGTGGCACGTCCAGATGAAAGGTGAACATGTCCAGCAGGTCACGACGCCAGGGGACAATCTTCCCGTTCGCCTTCACTTTCAACCCGACCATATTCACTATGGGCCCGTCTGGAGCATGCTCACCCGGAATCCATTTTGGGTAATAAAGGGTCAGCGGGCCGGGCGAAACAGGCATGATCATATGTGTATGGATGATCTTCTGCGGCGCCTGAGTGGCATCAACTTCCAGGATGATTGGAGACTGGCTCTGGGCCTTCAAGCTCGGAACGCGAATCAACATCGAGAGTAAAAGAACAATAAGTACCCTGCTGCGCGATATCGTCATCGTTGCCAACCTCTGTTCGATTAAGATTTGCGGGAACGCCGGCAGCCGGCCTCCCTTCTGGCGTGAACCGACCTTCGGAATGCTGGCGCGCCCCTCGTGCAAAGCCACAAGGATTGCGTGGCGGGATTGTCTCCCCAAAAAAACCGATCATAGCGCGGTTTCGCCGTTAAGTCCAAATATGAACGGCGCGAACGGACCACCGCACGGGTTTAGTGCGCCGGAAATATCGGGGCACATGCACCGCCCATCTCCGGGTGGGCGCGTGCTGAGCGAAAGGCCGGCGCTACATTCCATGGGTTGGCATCGTTTTCGGACGGGGGTTGAAGCCGCTGGGGACCTTGTTTTCTATGTGAAGTTGCCTGTCTGTCGTAACAATCCCGAGGTCCTTGCAGCCATAGCCTGTTTCCTGAGGTAGATGCGTTATGAGCGAATCGGGAATTTCAACGTAGGATGCCGGCAAGGGCGCGGATTTCCCCAGCAACCGCGAGGGGCTGAACCCTTCCGTCAGATCGGCGACTCCCGGCGTGAGAGCATCTTCCGGCCCAAGATTTTTCTGGCCGAATTCTTTCTCGCCCAGCTTCCGCCCCCGCATTTCGTCCGGCAACAGCGCCAGGGGTGGCAGGTCGAAAATGGTATCGATGAACTTTACCACTGACGCCTGGTTTCCCTCTGAATGAGCGACATAATTCGTGCGGGCGTATGGGGATATAAGAATGAGCGGAACGCGCGGCCCGTCGCTGATCGGCGAGCCGTCCGGTCCTTTCGCTAGGATCGGCGGCGGAACATGGTCGTAGTCGCCTTCGGAGTCGTCCCAGGTGATGATGATCGCGCTCTCCGGCCAGTACGGGCTTCGAGCAATAGCATTGACGGCCTCTGCCACAAGTGCTTCGCTGATCTGCGCGTCGGAATAACCCGGATGGTCGTCATCGCCCATGAAGTTCTTCTGGACCCGCGGATCAGGATCAGCCGGCTTCAGATTGAGCTCGTTCTTGTAACCCCCCTTAACAAAGAAGACCCCGCCGTCTTTGGGAAGCGTCTTCTGCCGGATGGCGTCAAAAAAAGCACGGAGGCCGTGGAGTTGCTTGCGCATAACAGGGTTGTTCGCGATATAACCGAAGTATTGCGGCCCATTGTGGTGGGTCACGTATGCCGCGTGGAGACCGAAGGCGTCCTCGGGCCCGTCGTCCATATCCACATGGCCGGAACTGTAACCCTCCTCATACCAGCCAAAGGCTACGGGCGCGTGGCGGCGGTCGGCGATGTATTGAATGTCATGGCGAATGTCAGCCAGATCGTGCGCCGGGTCGCGGTCCTGCCGTGTGGCCGATTTTGCCCGGCTCTCCTGCATCGTCAACGGAAGCGTGGCGAAGGTCAGGTTCAATGCTGTGAGGGGTTTTTCTCCTTTGCGGAAGTCACGCGCATTGACGGGCATCTTTTCCGCTTTCTGTGTCCTGTCAAGCGGCGATCCCCAGAAAGGGTCGAGGTCGTTCATTACGGGCACGCCGGGTGAGCGGTCGCCGTTGCCCTTGTAGGCTTCATTCGGATGCAGGGCCCACTGCGTCTGGCCTGTTTGTGCGGCAATGATGGAAATGTTGCCAAGCGTCGAGGGCCCCACCATCTCCTGAAAGATGTGATCGAACAAAACAAAGCGGCTGGCATACCGCCAGAGAAGCGGAACCGTGTCGCAGTCTTCATAGGCCATCGTAAGCTCGCCCATCTGTTTAGCCACGAGCGGCGGCTTCCCGGACTTCATGTACTTTTTTTCCTCTGTCAGGGCAAATCGGTCCATTTTTGCTCCGCCGCTCTGGATGTCCATTTTGGCCACAATCAACGAATGCGAATGATCAACGTCATCTGTATCCGCCGCGTACTCTTTCGGTCCGATGCGGAAAGGACGGATCGCGCCGGTTGTCCCGTCGGCGTTGATCAGGGGCTGCTCGAACCCAAGGGTCTCCTGCGGGCTATGGCTGAAGATGCCCTCGGCCCCGGGGTAGGTTCCAAAATACGAATCAAAAGACCGATTTTCCTGATAAATGACGAAGACATATTTGACTTTCTCCCGCAGCAGTTTCACCAACTGATTCGGGGGAAGCTGCGGTTCCTGCGAAGGAGGAATCAAATACTTCTGGATGGCTTGCTGATTGGCGTTTGGGCCTGCATTCGGTTTCGGTGCCTGCGTGGATTGGCATGCGGCCAGTACCAGCACAAGCGCCCCAAGTTGCCCTGCCCGAATGAAGCAGAATGTATGTTTGCACATGACCGCCCAGTCTAATCCGAAATGGTGCCTGACCGCTACTGGTATCAAGCACGGATGAATACGACACACCACATGGATGTTTGCCCTGAACGATCTGCGCCCAAAAAAAGAAGAGTCATCTCTCGAATTCTTTCCTGAAAGCTTATAATACGAACGAAGGAGGGCGCCCACGCCCGTGGAACGTGCTTTCCGCATCGCGCTTTTTTTTGCCGCTGTATTGAGCATGTCGGCTCTTGCGGGCGGGGCCGAACTCAAACCGGGCCAGGTTCGCGAGGGGAGTCTGAGCGCGGGCCAGGCACAATTATTTCTGCTTTCGCTCTCTGACGGTGATTTTGTCCGAATCAGCCTGAATCCCCATGGGCAAATACTCCTTGCCAAAACATACACTCCCTCTGGCAAGCCGTTTCGCGGCGCAGAAATAGGACCACAGGAAGGCAATCTGGATCTGGTCACAGAAGCTTCAGGCGTCTTTCGACTGGAAATTTCCGCCGTGGACAAGCGTGCGAAGGCGACTTATACCCTTACCCTTACAAAAGTGGTGACGCTGGCGGAGCGGCTCGCGCCGCTCAAGCCCTCGGTGGAGAGCCCCAAGATTTTGGCTCTGAAGGCCGCGATCAAGCGCGGCGACCGGGAGAGCGTCAAAGCGTTTTGGAAAGATGTTAGAAAAACGGGTGCACCGCTCATCGAACCCATTCCCGGCGATCGAGAGAACATGGCGGTGACGTTTCTTTGGCGGGGCAGGCCCGATACGAAAAACGTCATGGTGCTCTGGATTCCTTACGCCGGTGTTGCGCCCGACGAGTATCTTATGGAGCGCCTGGGCCAGACTGATGTCTGGTACAAGACGATTAAGGTGGACCGGAGAATGCGACTCTCGTACACGCTGGCTCCCAATGTCGCGCGGCTGCGGCCGTTATCGCTGGGCATTGACCAGGACGCAATCACCATGACCGCGGCGGCGGCGCGGCCGGATCCGTTGAACCCCAAGAGATGGCGCGAAGACTCAAAGAGCGTGGATGCGCAGGAATATCGTGGAAGTTCGATCCTCGAAATGCCTGGCGCGCCTCCTCAGCCGTGGATCATCCGCCGACCTGGCATTCCCGCAGGACAAGTTGAGAAGCGGCGATTTAAGAGTGCAATACTGAAAAACGAGCGGGAGATCGCCATCTATCTGCCGCCCCGCTATTCGCCACACGCGAAGCCCTATCCGCTGCTCGTCGTGTTCGATGAAGAGGCCTATCTCACGCTGGTTCCCACACCCACCATTCTCGACAACCTGATCTGGAAGAAACGGATTCCGCCAATGGTTGCGGTGTTGGTTGGCAATGCGCCTGGCGCGCGCGACCGAGAATTGGTATGCAATCCGAGGTTCTTGCGGGCCTTGGCCGCGGAACTACTGCCCTGGGCTCACGGCATGTACAACTTCACGAGCGATCCCCGCCAGACCGTTGTGGCAGGATCGAGCGCTGGCGGACTTGCTGCCGCCTGCGCCGGTCTGTGGCATCCCGAGACCTTTGGCAATGTTCTCGCGCAGTCCGGCGCCTTCCATTTGACTCCGCACTCGACCACTGACACGATGGATTCCAACTCGGAGCCCAATTGGCTCGTGCGCCAATTCATCTCCCACCCCAGAGAGGCGCTGCGCTTTTACCTGGACGCCGGAAGCGCCGAATTCAACGCCACAGGAAGCGCCGACTCCATTCTTTTCTGCACTCGCGTTTTGCGCGACGTCTTGCACGCCAAAGGATACGAGGTACACTATCAGGAATTTATCGGCGGGCACGATTACCTCAGTTGGCGTGGCACACTCGCTGATGGCCTGATAGCACTGATAGGATATTCTGAGCCCGGGGTGCCACGCGAATTCGTGCCGACAAATTAAACCCACCGCGACAGAACCATCGACGAACGGTACCCTGACTTTTGGGGTGCTGCGTTCCGCTCGCATTCGCAACTGCTAGACAACGTCGATGATAATCAGTGTGATATCGTCCTGCTGCGGCAGCGAAGCACGTTGCCAAACGCGTATCTCAGACAGCAGCTGATCCAACAGTTCGGAGGCTGAGCGAGACTTATGGTCACAGACGACTTCTTCAAGCCTGGAGTCGCCAAATGACTCGCCCTTTGGATTCAAAGATTCAATAACCCCGTCCGTGTAAAGCAGGAAGCGATCGCCGGAGTGGATGGGAAGTTCACGAACGGTATAGTCAGGATTCGGGATGACGCCAAACATGACGCCGTTGCTCTCGATTTGGTCCACCTTCCCTTCCCGCAACCGAAGGAGTGGCGGGTGCCCGGCTGCCGAATACAGTGCCTTGCAATTTTCAGTGTCCAGCCACAAATAGGCGGCGGTGGCGAATTGATCAAGGCTCTGCCTGAAAAGGATTCGGTTTAATCCGCGCAAAACTTCGCTCGGGTCATGCGCGCAGGCCATCAGGGATTGCATTGCCACCTTGATCATCGAAGCGACGAGCGCGGCCGGTACGCCATGTCCCGTAACATCCGCCACCAGGAAACCGATCTGCTTCCCGCCAACTGGCACGAACTCGTAGAAATCGCCAGCGACGGCGGTCATGGGCTGATACGCAGCCGCGATCCGGAGGTTCCGTATCTCAGGGATGGTGGTGGGGAGGATCGAGAGTTGCAACTTTCGGGCCAGCGCGAGTTCGTTTTCAATTGACATCAAGCGCTGCTCGTTGGCATAGGCAATTTGCACGGCCACGTAGCCAAAGGACAGCAGGTACGCGGCAAAAGCCAAATGGTCCAGGAGCGGCGCCGGCGGCGGATAGCCCAGGCGGCGCGCCAGGTTGACCCAAAGGGCCTCAGTGGCAAATATCAGCGTGCCGATGGCCAGGACCCGCCGATTGGGCAGAACCATGAATCGCTCTGATAACTTCTCCACCACAACGACAGTAATGAGCAGGAGAAGCGCGCAGACCACGACGAGATGGTTGTATGGAAGGAACTTGCGCGCGGAGCCGCCAAACGCAAACCATCCAATGCCGGCTCCAGCGACGATCGTCCCGGCAACAAGGATGATCTTGATAAGAAGGCGAAGGCCACCTGTGCTTAATTCCAACCAGGCCAACGAAGCAACAACAACCACGGCGTACGACGCCACAACATTCACATACGGAACGCTCGTCGCTATCAGATGCGGCAGGGCCGCAACAACGGCACGCGATTGAGTCAGCAGCGAGGCCCCATACAGAGAACTCCAGATCCCAAGCCAGATAAAAAGCCGCACGTCGCTGCGCCGACGGATCACGGCAATGGAGCATGCGGCCAGTCCGATGAACAGGAAAAATGCACCTGATATGATGTGCTCGAGTTGGCCGCGCAGTATTGCCAGGACTTGAGCCTCCAACCGCCTACCTCCTGATCATCGCCAAGATATCACAGCCGATGAGGAAGTTAATGTGAGCAGATAACCTCAGGGCATTCCAGGATTTGTCAATAATGACCGACGATTCCAGAGGATGAAGGAAAATTCACCGACAACCCCTACGGACCACCACGGAGCGCAACTTGAGAGGCTTCCGTTCTTCGTGGTATAAATGGAATGACAATTCGTGGAGATGACCTTCGGGGCAGGGTGAGGGAAGGCTTGAAGTTTTTCTTCCCAATTCCCGATCGGCGGTAAAGCCCGCGAGGAGAACTGAGCGGTTTTCGACTGATTGAGACTCAACGAAGTGTGTTGTGGTTCGACAGTTGGATGCTGGGTTCTTCAGGACTCGGTGAAATTCCGGGGCCGACGGTAAAGTCCGGATGGGAGAGGGTCAGGCGCTCGCTTTCGGTGCGGGCTGGGCTTCTCTTGAAGTCGCCGCAGCATCGGCCTGTCAGCAGGGAGCGACAGTCGCGGTTTTCCCGCTGGGAAAATCCTGATCTGCTTCCTGCAACCATCGCCTTCAGCCAAACCTCATTTCCCCCGAACGAATTTCCAACTTTCACACGATGCAAGAGCTTGGTGGGGACAACTTAATGTCCTATCGGAACTTGAAAGTCGCGGGTTCTTCGCTTCGGCACCGGTCCGAATCGTGGAAAGTGAAATTGAGGCATAGTGTTCAGCGGCATTGTTGAAACAATCAGCCCTGTTATCAGAGTAAGCAACGCGAGGCAGCAACGCGTCCTTACAATTCGCAAGCCGAAAGGCTGGAAATTGCAGGACGGAGAAAGCGTGAGCGTCGAGGGCGTCTGCTCGACTGTCCAGCGCTTTAACAAGGACTCTTTCCAGGTCGTTTACATGCCGGAGACGCTGCGCAAAACGACGCTTGGCGACTTGAAGGCAGGAGACAGCGTCAACCTCGAGCGCTGTCTGACGCTCCGGAGCCTGATCGGCGGCCACCTGGTGCAGGGACACGTGGACACAACCGCGCGAATCAGGGACATCAAGAGTGAAGGCGAGGCGAGGATTTACACATTTGAAATTCCTGCGCGATTTTCCCGATACATCGTGCCCAAAGGCTCGATTGCCGTGGACGGCATCAGCCTGACTGTGGTCGGCGCGAACCGCTCGACGTTCCGGTGTTCGCTGCTCGCTTACACACTCGCCCACACAACGCTCGGGAAGAAACGTGTGGGTGATCGCGTGAATATCGAAGTGGACATCCTGGGTAAGTACATTGAAAGGTTATTAGAAAAATGAGGCTGCGGAGTACTGCGTTAAAGGCGACGGGCCCTGCCCTGGTGAGAAGGAATGCCGCGCGCTTTCGCCTGGCGATTATTCGCGGCGAGTACAATCGCGAGATCACTTTAAGCCTGGAGAAGAAGTGCCTTGAAACTCTGATTGCGGCCGGCGTGGCGAAGAAGAACATCGAGGTGTTCGCCGTTCCAGGATGCTTTGAAATTCCCATCCTTGCGCAGCGGCTGGCACTGAAAAGGAGATATGACGCACTCATCGCGCTTGGCGCGGTTATTCGTGGTGACACTTACCACTTCGAACTCGTAGTGAACGAATGCGCGCGTGGCGTGATGGACGTCGCGCTGCGGCACAACGTACCGATCATTTTCGAAGTCCTTGCCACTTACAACAAGCGCGACGCGCTGCGCCGGGCGGGTAACGACAAATTCAACAAAGGAATTGAAGCTGCACAGACGGCCCTTTCTCTGCTGGCCACTCTGAGCAGCGTTACAGGTTAAAGGAAATTTATGCTTCGGTCAGCCACAGTGGAAGAAGCCTTGCGCGACATCCGCGCCGGGAAGATGGTCATCGTGCGTGACAGCCTTGACCGCGAGAACGAAGCCGATTTCGTCATGGCGGCGGAAAAGGTGACTGCCGCACATGTCAACACAATGATCAAGGAAGGTGGCGGACTGATTTGCGTCGCCCTTACGCGCGAGCGCGCGCTGAAGCTCGGCCTGCCGCCAATGATCGGAGCGGATGACAACACAACGCCTTTCGGGTGCGATTTTACAGTTTCCGTAGATGCACGCAAAGGTGCGACCACAGGGATTTCGGCCCAGGACCGCGCCGCCACCATTCGCCTGCTCGCTTCGCCGCGCACGCGATCCTATGATCTTGTGCGCCCCGGCCACATTTTTCCTGTGCGGGCGCGCACCGGCGGCGTTCTCGCTCGCGCGGGCCATACCGAGGCGTCCGTGGACCTTGTGCGCCTTGCCGGATTAAGACCTGTAGCTGTGATGTGTGAAATCCTGGACGACAAGGGCAAATCCGCACGCGGCGCCGCCATCGAAAAACTGGCGCGCCGGCGGCGACTGAAAGTCCTCGACATCGAGCGACTCATCGAATACCGCCGCTACCGTGAAAAGCTGGTGGTGCGCGTTGCCAGCGCCCAACTTCCTACGGAATTCGGCAACTTCACGGCCCACGTTTACGAATGCCCTTCGCAGAACCGCGAGCACCTGGCGCTGGTGATGGGCAAAATCTCTCCGGATGACCCGGTGCTCGTCCGCGTGCACTCGCAGTGTCTCACGGGAGACACGCTCCATTCGGTCCGCTGTGACTGCCGCGAACAGCTTGCTACCGCAATGAAAAAGATCGCCGAAAAGGGTTCAGGAGTGATCGTTTACCTCAGCCAGGAGGGACGCGGGATCGGTCTGGCCAACAAGATTCGCGCCTATGCCCTGCAGGACAAAGGTCTCGACACCGTGCAGGCAAATGAACGGCTTGGTCTGCCTGCGGACATGCGCGATTATTCCGTCGGGGCCCAGATCCTGCGTGATCTCGGGATCCGAAAGATTTTCCTGCTGACCAACAATCCACAAAAAGTCTCAGGAATTCAGCGCCACGGGCTTACAATCCTGCGGCGCGTCCCTCTTGAAATTCCGCCGAACAGGACCAATCGGGCATATCTGAAGGTGAAGAAGGATAAGCTGGGGCATCTCCTGAGCAAGGTTCAGTAATCGCACGTGAACACGCCTTCCCATCCACCCGAATATTACATGCGCATCGCGCTTGATCTGGCGCGCCGCAGCTCCGCCCTGCCCTACCCCAATCCATGGGTCGGCTGCGTCATCGTTCGCGAAGGCCGCATTGTGGGCAAAGGGTTTCATCGCGGCGCGGGAACCAACCATGCCGAGGTCGAGGCCCTGATCGACGCCGGCCCAAAAGCCCGCGGCGCCGCTCTTTACGTCACCCTCGAACCGTGCTGCCACTTCGGACGCACGCCACCTTGCACCGACACCATCCTGAAGGCGGGAGTTCGCGAAGTGTATTACGCCATGAAAGACCCAAACCCGCGTGTTGCCGGCAAAGGCGCACAAATTCTTCGCAGGCACGGGTTGAAGGTCCACAGTGATTACTGCGTTCACGAGGCAGCCGCACTCAACGAGATGTACATCAAATTCCAAACCACCGGCTTGCCGTTTGTGACGGCAAAAGTGGCGGCCAGTCTGGACGGAAAAATAGCTACGCGAACAGGCCAGTCAAAATGGATCACGGACGAAGAATCCCGCCGGCGCGCCAGGCAATTGCGCGCGGAACACCAGGCTGTACTGGTGGGAATTAATACGGTCCTGAGTGATGACCCACACCTCGGCCCCCGCGACTCGAGCTCAGCCGAGCCATGGCGCATCATTCTTGATTCGCATCTGCGCATTCCGTTGAACAGTCAGGTTGTAAAGTCAGGGAAATGTATCGTAGCATGCACGTCCCGGGCAAGCGCCGCCAAAAAGGCCCGCCTTGAATCTGCCGGCGTCCGTGTGATGACCTTCAAAGGCAGTCAGGTTCCTTTGCGGCCATTACTCAAACGGCTGGCTGAAAGGGAAATCATCAGCATCATGGTTGAAGGCGGCGGCGAAGTTCTCGGAAGTTTCTTCGATCAAAAGCTGGTGGATAGAGTCTGCTGGTTTGTTTCCCCTGTGGTTCTCGGTTCTACGAAAGCCCGCGTCGCTGTGGCAGGCGATGGCGCCGCACGCCTTGAACGGGCATTCTGGCTGCAAGAGACCGCCATCGAGAAGGTGGGCAACTCCTGGCTGATTCAGGCCAGGCCTTCTAAGCCGGCGGGCCGGCTATTTCTCCCGAACACGCGCCTCTAATTTGGAAATACCCCGTCCATAATATTCACCCATTAGCGAAACGCGGTTAAAAAGCAGGCCGAGGATCATACTTCCGTCCTCGAGGCAACCATACCGTCCATTGGTATCCTCGTACAAAGTGAAACTTAAAAATACCAGACACAGAAGGAGAATCATGATGAACGGAAGCAAGATTCATAAGCTGTTGATATCTGCGGCGGGTTTAGCTTTCTTATTTTCCGGTTTGGCGCTTGCCAAGACGAAGCAGATTGATGTGATTTATCAGGCCAGGGTTGGGAAGTCACTGACCCTAAAACCTGGCAGCTACCGGATCGATGTTGTGAACAACACAAAGTCGCCCGCGGTAAGATTCTTCGATTCGAACGGCAAACTCGTGGGCGAGGTCCCGGCGCAAGTCGTAACCAAGCCCCGGAAGACTGATGAGACGATGATTGATTACACGAAGGTAGCTTCAAATGATCACGTCATCACTTCCATCAGTCCCGGCGGCTGGAATGAAGTTCTTCGGTTCGAGAACTCCGGGAAACCTGAGACGACCCCCAAAGGATAATGCGACGGCGTCCAGGGGCGATTGACAAACCGCCTCCGAGCTCGTCCCGCGGGAAGCAGTCCGTACGGGCGGTTCACGAACCGCCCGTACGTGGATCCGAATTGTCGAAAATGCCGATGAAGAGTTCGTGCGCGATGCACGCAGTCCTGTCGTAGTACGGATTGCGGACTTCCCAGGCGCCCGCTTCGCGCCACTGGTTGCGGCCCGGCATGCGCTTAAGGTAAGCGCATTCGGTAAAGCTGATGCTTCCTTCCTCAATCAACCGATCGAGCGCCGGGTTGTAGCCCAGAGGGATGGTGGCTACCAATTTCCCATTCGGCGCCAGCAGGCACCGAAGGTTTTTGAACGCCCGCAGGACTTTAGTTTCGTCCGTTGGCCCTTCATCAAAGCCGACGTGCTCTAGCGTTGAAATACTGAGAATCAAGTCATATTTTCTTCCTGGCCTGAAATGACAAATATCCTCGTTCTGCACGCCGGCGGCCTTTTCGTATTTATCGACCACCTCGTGCCAAACCGGGACGTAGTGTGAGAGGACGTTTCCGACCTCGAGGATACTGCCGCCGCGCGCCGCGCGGATGAAATCAAGGGCGATGGGAATTTCAACCGCGCGCTCGTTTCTCCACGTGGCATTATAACGGTGCCAGAAATGCCGGTACCGCTTCCCGCGGAATGTAAACGACGGCGGCGAGCCGGTCAGGCGCACAAGCCAGTAACAGATCAGCTTATTGCGCTGCCTCAGCCGCTGCAGATAATCTCGCAATCCAGCAAACAAGAAAGTGTTCCAGTCCGAATTCGCGATTGCTTGCAAACACAACCTTCACGCTACATGAGCATTCGATTGATGCCGTCGAAGGCGGCGTTCTTATAGCACTCTGCCAGCGTCGGATAGTTGAAAACGGTGTTCACAAAGTAGTCAATCTTGCCGCCGAAAGCCAGCACCGCCTGCCCGATGTGAACCAGGTCGCTTGCACCTTCGCCCAGAATGTGCACGCCCAGCAGTTCGCGCGTCTCCAAATGAAAGATGAGCTTCAGCATGCCTTTGACATCTCCAATGATCTGCCCGCGCGCCGTCTCCTTGTACTGCGCCTTGCCGACTCCGTAAGGAACTCCTTGCTCGGTCAATGTTTCCTCGGTCCGGCCCACCATGGAAATTTCCGGGATCGTGTAAATCCCGTATGGGAAATGCTCTGGAACGCTCGCCGTCTCCACACGGAAAGCATGGCAAGCTGCTAGCCTTCCCTGCTCCATGGAAATCGAGGCGAGGCTGGGAAAGCCGATCACGTCGCCCGCAGCGTAGATGTGCGGCACGGCTGTCTGGTAATGCTCGTTCACCTTCAGCCGTCCGCGATCGTCGGCGGAAAGTCCGGCCGCTACGAGGTTAAGCCGTTCCGTGGCACCCGTGCGGCCAATGCTGTAGAGGGCCTTTTCAGAAACGATCTTTTTGCCGCTGGCAAGATGGATGACAACCCCGCGCCCATGGTCGTTCTCATAAGGCCCGATGCCCGTCACTTTTTCGTTGAGCCACAGAGTGACGCGGTTGTTGCGCAGGTGATAGACCAGCGTATCCACGATTTCGCCATCGACAAACGGCAGCAGGCGGGGCCGCATGTCGATCAGCGTGACTCGAATACCCAAGGCCGCGAAAATGCTGGCATATTCGCAGCCGATGACTCCCGCGCCCACCACCGTGAGAGTCCTTGGCAACTGATCGAGAGAAAGAATTTCATCACTGGTAAAAATCCTGCATCCGTCGAACGGAATCTGCGGGTCCTTTGTCGCCGTTGTGCCCACGGCAATCACGATGTAAGCAGCGGTCACGTCCCGGTATCCGTGCTGGTCAATAAAATTCAGCCGGACCGTGTGTGGATCGATGAAGGAAGCCTCCGCGTTAATCAGTTCAACGCGATTGCGCTGCAACTGAGACCGTGAGACATCGATTTCATGGCTGATGACATGCTGCGTGCGAAAAAAAAGGTCTTCCTTGGTAATGTTCTGCTTGACGGTATAGGATTCGCCGTATAGATCGCGCTCGCGGTAGCCGGAAAGATAGAGCACGGCTTCTCGCAGCGTTTTGCTGGGAATCGTGCCGAGATTGATGCATACACCGCCGACAACGCCTTTGCGCTCGGCCACGGCGACTTTTTTGCCCAGCTTGGCCGCCTGGATGGCAGCGTGGTGTCCGGCGGGTCCCGAACCGATCACCAGCATGTCGTATTCAAAGTCAGGCATCGCATCCCCACGACAATAATTACCGGCCTGCCCCATCTATGGCCTGCGCGGCGGCGCGTCTAACCCCAGGCTTTTCCAGAGAGCGTCCACGCGCTTCCTGGTTTGCTCGTCCATGACGATCTCATCCGGCCACGGCCGCGTAAAGCCTTCGCTAGCCCACTTGCGCGTAGCATCGATTCCCATCTTCGAGCCGAAATTCGGCAATCTCGAGGCGTGCTCGAGCTGGTCCACGGGCCCCAGGACAAACTGGATGTCGCGCTCCGGATCGATATGGTTCAGGGCTTTCCACGCCACTTCCCTGACGTTGTGGACGTCAACATCGTCGTCAACCACCACGATGCACTTTGAGAACATGGCCCCCGGCAATCCCCAGATGGCATTCATCACCTTGCGCGCGTGCCCCGGATAGCTCTTGCGGATGGAGACGATGATCAGGTTATGGAACACGCCTTCCGGCGGCATGTGCATATCCACGACCTCGGGCATCTGTTGGCGCATCAGCGGCAGGAACAGGCGCTCGACGGCATAGCCCATCCAGTAATCCTCCATGGGCGGAGGGCCGACGATAGTGGATACGTAGATCGGCTCTCTGCGCCGCGTGATGCAGGTCAGGTGAAACGCCGGGAAGTTGTCCTGAAGCGAGTAAAAGCCCGTGTGGTCGCCGAACGGCCCTTCCACGCGGATGTCGTCCAGATCAACGTACCCTTCCAGTACGATCTCAGCGCTGGCCGGCACTTCCAGGTCCACGGTTTCGCAGCGCACCAGTTCCACCGGCTTCTGCCGCAGGAAGCCTGCGAACAGAAACTCATCCAGATCCTCGGGCAGCGGCAGAATTCCGGCCAGCATGGTCACGGGATCAGCTCCGATCGCCACGGCCACGTCCATCCGGCGGCCTTTGCCCTGACGGTCGAGCCAGCGGAAATGCTCCGCGCCGCCCTTGTGGATCTGCCAGTGCATGCCGGTGGTGCGCTCATCAAAGACCTGCATCCGGTAGCAGCCCACGTTTCGTCGTCCGTTCTTAGGGCTCCGCGTGACGACCATCGGCCACGTGATGAATCGACCGCCGTCCTGCGGCCAGCATTTCATAATGGGAAATTCGGCTAAGGATACCTCTTCGCGCAGGATGACTTCCTTGACCGGGCCGCTCTTCGCGGTCTTTGGGAAGAAAGAACCGAGTTCGGCCACTTTGGGAAGCATCCTGACTTTGTCGAGCAGACCTTCCGGCGGCTTCATCGCGAGCAGGTCTTCGATCCTTCGAGCAACGTCTTCGATGGATGAAACTTCAAGCGCAAGTTCCAGTCGCCTCCTGGTGCCGAGTGTATTGATCAGCAGCGGGATGGAATAGTTCCGGCCGTCCCTTGTCGACCGCGGATTTTCAAACAGCAGTGCCGGGCCGCCTGCTTTGCTCACGCGGTCGGTGATCTCGGTGATTTCCAAGTCGACATCAACTTCAGCAGTGATTCGTTTCAGCTCTTTTTCGCGCTCGAGCCGAGAAATGAATTCTCGAAGGTCGTTGAATGCCACAGGTCTCCTTAGAGGATTGCGCTATCCGGCTTGCTGCCGCCGCTCGTCCACTTTAGCCCACAGAATCTTAAATTTCCAAGAATTACAGATTGCGCCCGGCAAATCAAGAAACGCAAATGGCCGGGCGTCAAAGTTGTCTTACTATCTGGCAAGGCTTGCAACCTGTAATCGCAAAAGTGCCCCCAAGCCCTTATATGAAAGGTTCAAGCGCACAGTTGACAATTTCTGCCACGGGAATTGATACTGATCTTACGGCGTTGGAGGGGAGGTCAACGCGGGGAAATTCAGGCCGTCGTTCGTTCCTGTGGAAAGGCCCTCCTTGCAAGGTCGGTTCATGAAAGTTTCCCAAGAGGTTTTCTTGCCAGGCAGGCACAGACGACCAACCCGCGCATTTCTTGGCGGCGTGCTGCTCAGCCTTTTGTTTACAATCCCCGTTCAAGGCGCCCAGTCCGTCCACAAACGCACTCCCGCCGCGAAACAGGCAGGGGATGTAGCCCACGGGACGCCTCCTCCGCCGGTGCAGCTTTGCGTTGTTGTCCGAAACGTACGCGGCGAGGTCGTTGACAACCTGCACGCGAGCGATTTTCGCCTGTGGGACAACAACCGCCTGCAGCGGATCACCGATTTTGCCGCCAACATTGTTCCTCCGCCTGTCGAAGATCTCCATGTGCCCGGAACCGTGCGCTACACGGCGCTCTACTTCGACGACCTCCATTTTGATTTTACGGACACGATCCGCGTCACGGACAGCGCGTATTCTTTCTTCAAGCACGTGCTCGGCCCGCGCAGCAAAATCGGTATTTTCACATCCTCGGGTGAAATAACGCTCAATTTCACCGACGACGCAACGAAGCTGCATCAGGCGCTGCTTGCCATCCGGCCGCACATCCCTTCGGCGCGCGATGCCAAAGCCTGCCCGCCGCTTTCGGATTTTCAGGCCTACATGCTGCTTTATGACAATGATCCGCTGGCGCTGCGGGTCGCTCTTGACGATCTAAAGGCCTGCGATCCGCGAATCGCTCAGGCTGACCCGCCAGGGGGCAACATCCGGACTGAAACTCTGCGCCAAATCAGACAGATTATCGACTCGCGCGCCCGGCAGGTGATATCAGAAAGCGAAACGCAATCGCAAAAAATGCTCGAGGGCCTCGATCGCGTCATCACGACGGTCGCCACGCTTCCCGATCCGCGTTCGATCATCGTTGCCTCGCCGGGATTTCTGGGCGGCTCCCAATCGAGGCAGATCGATCTGCTGGCCCGGCGCGCGACCCGCCTCCATATTATCGTCAGCGCGCTGGACACTACGGGCCTGATCCATCAAATCCCTGCACCGGCTCCGACGCATAACCGAAAACTGGACGAAGAACGCGAGGCCATTGTGGCAGCAAAGAACCAGATGTTGGCGGACCGCGCCTCGATGGCCGCCGACCCGCTTCTCGATCTCGCCACTATGACAGGTGGCAACTTTATCGCCAACAAGGACGATCTCGAGTCCGGATTCAAGGCGGCCATTCCACTTCCTGCGGCCTATTATGTGCTGGGCTACTATCCCAGCGACTCAAGAGAAAACGGCAGCTTCCACAACGTACGCATCAGCGTCGTCAGGCATGGACTTATGGGCGTTCAGGCGCCCTCCGGATATTACGCGCCCGGGACGCCGGCTGAAATTACGCGCTCTTCCATTCACGGCAGGCATTCAAGCCGCCGCAGGAAATAAACTCCGACATGCGCCGCCTCAATGGTCTCGACGCTGCCGCCGCCCGGCGCGCGCTGCTTCGCTGGTACCGCAGCCGCTCCCGCGACCTACCGTGGCGACGCTCCAAGTCACCTTACACGGTGTGGGTTTCAGAGGTGATGCTCCAGCAGACCCAGATCAATACTGTTATCCCTTATTACAAGAAATTCCTTGAAGCTTTCCCCACTATCGACCATCTTGCCAATGCGCCGCTTGAGCGCGTGCTCGAACTCTGGTCGGGGCTGGGATATTACCGCCGGGCGCGCAACCTGCACCAGGCCGCACGGGAGATCCTGAGAAAACACGGTGGGCGCTTCCCTGCTGATCTCAAGCTGGCGCGTTCACTTCCCGGCGTGGGCGACTACACGGCACGCGCCGTACTGAGCATTGCTTACAACCAGCCCTACGCAGCGCTCGATGGCAACGTGACACGGGTGACGGCGCGGCTTCTTGGGCTGCGCGGCAGCCTTGCGCAATCGCAATTTCGCCGCGCTGTGGAAACGACTCTCGGCCTTTTTCTCTCCCGCCGCTCCCCCGGAGATTTCAATCAGGCGCTGATGGAACTTGGCCAGACCCTTTGCCTGCCGCGCTCGCCGCAGTGCCCTTCCTGCCCGCTGCGTCGGTGGTGCCGAGCTTTTCAACTGCAGAGGCCGGAAGATTTCCCTGAGCCGAAGCGGCGGCGCCAACCGGAAAACTGGTACATGGCAACGGCAATCCTGCGCAAAAATCAGCAGGTCCTTATGGCTCGAGGTCTCAGCGACGGACTTCTGGACGGCCTGTGGAATTTTCCCTCAGCACTCGGACGCTCGAGAAACGAGGCGCTCGATGCATTGCAGGAAAAACTCCGGGAAGCGCTTGGAAGCTCCCCAGCATTGAGACATTCGGCGCGCGAGCTTCGGCACAATATCACCTACCGCTCGATTCGCGTCCAAGTTTATGCGGCGGAGCTCAAAGAGAACGTGCGCGCAAACGGCCTGCGCTGGGTCCGCCTGCAGGCTGTCGGACAGGCGGCCGTTTCTCAACTGGCGCGCAAGATCGCCAGAGAGGCGGACATTTCCGGCGAGAAAACCGGCTACCCGTAGCAGCAGGCGCTTTTCTACCTTATTCCGGATTGTTGCTCTTCTGTGCCGCTTCAATACGCAAAGCCAACGGCTGGCGGGTCACGGTCAAATAGGCATTCAGCAGGTATTGTGAAATCATGCGCTGCGTGTTGAAGAAAGAGCCATTCAGTGCGATCGACAATCGCATGACCTCGGCGAAAGCCGTAGGCCGGCCGTAGAACATCGGGACAATGGTCAGCTCCAGCTTGTCGTACAGCGAGGCGATTTCCGATTGATGGTCTTCGATCTGGTCCCTTTCGTGCCCGATGGCCCAGCCCGTGGCGCCTTCAACGCATCCTTCCACCCACCAGCCGTCCAGCACGCTCAAACTGGGGACGCCATTCAGGGCGGCCTTCATGCCGCTGGTTCCCGAGGCTTCATAAGGCTTCTGGGGAGTGTTGAGCCAGACATCAACGCCGCTGGTCATTAACTGGCCCCAGCGCATGTCGTAGTCCTCTATATAAACGATGCGGATGGAGTCTCTGAGCAGGCGCGCAGCATCGAATACCTTCCGGATCATCGCCTTGCCCTCTTCGTCACGCGGATGCGCCTTGCCCGCGTAGATCACCTGCAACGGCCCAATGTGTGTAGCGATCGATCGCAGGCGTTCGATTTTTGAAAACAGCAGGTCCGCCCGTTTGTATGAAGTCGCGCGCCGCGCGAAACCAAGCGTCATCGTGGCCGGATCCAATTGGACGCCCGTCGCCTTTTTCACCTCATCGAGCAGCATTCGCTTGGCGCGCGCGTGGGCGTCGCGGATTTCTTCAAGAGGAATACCTACCGCATACCGAAGATAGAGATTATCCAATCGCCATTCCGGAATGTGGCGCTCGAAAAGTTCCTGAAACGGGAGCGAGGTCCAGGTGGCAGCGTGCACGCCATTGGTGATGGCCCGGACCGGGTACTTTGGAAACATGCCGTGCGAAATCTCGCCGTGGAGCATTCCCACGCCGTTGATGTAATGCGAGAACCTCAAGGCCAGGTAGGTCATGTTCAGCGTATCACCCACGCAGCAGCCGGAAAATTCAAGCATGTCCACATAGTCCGGGTCCAGCACGGTGCATACCAACTGCTTGGGAAACTTATCATGGCCGGCAGGCACGGGAGTGTGGGTGGTGAAGATACAGTGGCGACGGACGGCCTCGATGTCCTGCTCCGTGAGGGCGCGTGGGCCCGACTCCGTGATTCGACGGTCGAGCAACGCCAGTGCCAGCAAGGCCGAGTGCCCCTCATTCATGTGGTAGCTTTCGATGCCGGTATAACCCAACGCCCCAAGCATTTCCACGCCACCCATGCCCAGAATGATCTCCTGGCACAGCCGGTAGCGGTCGTCGCCCCCGTAGAGCGAATCTGTCAGCGTCCGATCCCAATCGCTGTTCTCGGGCATATCGGTGTCCAGCAGATAAACCGGGACGGTGCCGCCATTAAATCCTTTAACGATGTAACGCCAGGCGCGGATGACCACCCGCCGGCCTTCAATGGAAACCCGCACCCGGGATTCAACGGGCTCGAGAATATCTTGCGGGTTCCACGGATTGGGCTCCTCCGTCTGATGGCCCTCGGCGTCAAGATGCTGGCGAAAATAGCCCTTGCGGTGCACCAGAGTCACCGCCACCATAGGAACGCTGAGGTCAGCCGCGGAGCGCAAGGTATCACCCGCCAGCACGCCCAAACCGCCGCTGTAAGTCGGGATCGAAGGCTCCAGCGCAATCTCCATCGAGAAGTAAGCTACTTTCGCCGTGGCGTTTCCATTCATTGGGGCTCCTCCCGCGCTTCGATAGGCAGCCACATCTGCTACTTCGTCCAGGCTGACCAGTGCGGGCAGGCAATCGGCAGGATCTGAAGTCGCGCGTCAGCCTTCTTGCAGGTCATTGAAAGCATTGGCGTTAATAGCCATTCAGAGGGCAGATGGCCCTGGTCGGCAGCAGAAACCCCGTGTTGTGCTGGGTGGCTGAAAGAAAGATAAACACGCTCCTCTTCCTCCGAACGGCACACTCTCGAAACCCTTTCCACTGACGTTTAGAATGAACATATCACCTCGGCCACACCCGCGCAACCTCCCGGCTCACCGAAGGCAACCGCCGTTGTTGAAGAAATTTATATTGTTGCCGACGGAAAACTATGTTGCTATACTTCGGCAATGGTAGTTACTGCAAGTCTTTTCACACTGGGTCTTGGATACTAGCGAAGGAGTAACTCTCCCGCAGACCCCTCGAGGAATACGAAGAACACCTCTTTTCTCTTATAGGGGTCTTTAATCAAGGAGGAACCCTATATGATTACACAAGTAAAATTCCAGGGAGGCAGGTTTTACGCGGTTGCCGCCACTCTCCTGTTCGTGTGCACGCTTGCCTTACTACCCCTGGATTTGCACGCACAATCGACTACAACCGGGGCAATCGCCGGACGAGTGACCGACCCGTCGGGCGCGGTTATTCCCAATGCGAATGTTACTCTCAGTAATGTCGGAACAGGCGCAACGCGTACAGCAGTAACCGACTCAACCGGCAATTATCATTTCGCGCTCCTCGATCCCGGTGAATATACCTTGAGGGTCACGGCCTCGGGCTTTCGAACAATGACCCGTTCGGTCAACGTCCTTGTGGGGCAAACCAGAACCGCAGATTTTCAACTCGAGCTTGGCCAACCCACCGAAGTCGTGGCGGTTACGGCTGAGCCGCCCTTGGTGCAAACGAACAACGCCAATGTTTCCACCACTATGAATCAGCTCCAGATCTCCCAGATTCCCAACCCCGGCAATGACATGACATTCATCGCCCAACTGGCTCCAGGGACAGTGATGAATACAGGCGCCGGCTACGGCAACGTTTCCATTTACGGCCTGCCCGCGACCTCCAACGTGTTCACTGTGAACGGCATGAGCAATATGGACCCCCTGTTCAACGTGAACAATAGCGGGGCGACCAATCTTCTGCTCGGCCAGAACGATGTCCAAGAGGCAACGGTTGTTGTCAATGGCTATTCCGGAGAATACGGCGGCCTGGCTGGCGCTAACGTCAATTACGTATCAAAGTCCGGTACGAACAACCTTCACGGAAACGCAAACTATTTCTGGAACGGACGGGCGCTCGATGCCAACAGCTTCTTTAACAACTCCACGGGTACTCCCCGGCCGTTCATTAACGCCAATCAGTGGGCGGCTTCGCTGGGTGGCCCGATCGTAAAGGATAAGGCCTTCTTCTTTGTGGACCAGGAGGGTATCCGGCTGCTGATTCCCACGAGCACCCAGGCTCGAATACCTTCGCCGCAGTTTGAAGCGGCCACGATCGCCAATCTTCAGAATCTGGGTTTGACCAACTCCATTCCCTTTTATCAAAACATCTTCAACCTTTATAACCACGCGCCCGGTGCAAGCAGGGCACAAAATACGCTGCCCAATGGGGGATGCTCGGATGTTACGGCTCTTCCCGCAGGGGTACCCTGCGTGCTTGCATACCGCTCAACCGTCGGCCAGGCGACGGACCAATGGATTCTAACCTCGCGCCTCGATTTCAACATCAGTTCGAAAGACAGGGTCTTTGTTCACGGAGAGATGGACCGGGGCACCCAGGCATCGTTCACCGACCCCATTAATCCGGTTTTCAACCTGATCAGCAACCAGCCTGAAGAGCAGGGGCAGGTAGGTTGGACCCACCTGATGGGTACGAACAAAGTGAACTCCTTCAGAGGCACGTTGCAGTATTACTCCGCACTGTTCACTGCACCCGATTTGAACAAAGCGCTTCAGACATTTCCCACAACGATGGTATTCAATGACGGGTCTCTCACACGTCTCGGAGGGTTGGATTATATTGCGCCACAGGGACGGAACGTGACTCAGTACCAGTTTGTCGATGACTTTTCCTGGATCAAGGGAAGACACAACCTGAAGTTCGGTGTGAATTACTATCGGAGCCTCATCAGCAATTTCGACTTCGGCATATTGTCAAGCGGAGAACTTGGATTGTTCAGCCTCAATGCTTTTTACAACGGCGGCTACACACCCGACTTTAACTATGGAGATTTCCTCTATAAGGTCTTCCCAACGGCTCTTGTTCAGCCCTTTGCCCTTTATCGGCTGGGTTTTTATGCGCAGGATGAATGGCAGGTTGCGCCGACTTTCAAGCTGACGCTTTCACTTCGCGGTGACCACGCCTCCAACCCCGTTTGCCAGCACAATTGCTTCTCGCGCACTGCACAGCCTTTCACCAGCATGAATCACGATCCGAATATTCCTTACAACCAGGCCCTTCAGATCGGGCAGCATCAGGAATTTGAAAATCTCACGAATGTTGCCTGGCAGCCCCGCCTGGGAATTGCCTGGCAGCCTTTCGGCTCACAAAGCAGCTTCGTGGTGCGCGGGGGCATCGGCCTGTTCTACGACGGAGTGCCGGGCATCACGACCGAAAGCATCGCCCAAAACCCGCCTTATTCGAACGCATTTATTCCATCGTTCGATTACATCTCTCCTGACGAAACCTCGAACCTCTTCCTGGATGCCGCTAACTCGAATTCGGCCTTCCTGAGCGCCTTCGCCAACGGCGGAACTCTGGCCAGCATCCAGGCCCAGGTGCCTCTCTTCTCGCCTCCTAACCTCGCTAGCGCCGAGGGAACCTTCCGCTTGCCCCAGTACCAGGAGTGGAACCTCGAGATCCAGAAAGGCTTCGGAGCAGGCACTGTGCTCAGCATCAACTACGTCGGAAACCACGGCATTCACGAGATGATTCAGAATAATTCCATCAACGGCTTTGCCGACAATTTTATCGGCATGCCCGCAGTGGCCCCGGACCAGAGGTTTGCCACGGTTAACTTTCTCGAAAGTGGCGGCGTCTCCAGCTACAACGGTGTGACAGTTTCTTTCCGGCACAACTTTGCACACGGTCTGGTCAGCGCGAACTACACTTATGGCCACGCACTCGACATCCTGTCAAACGGCGGGACAGGGCTGCCCTTCATCTACAATACGAACGAAAGCATCCTCAACCCGCAGAATCCTTACAACATCAAGGACAATTACGGAAACGCCGATTACGACAACCGGCACAACCTGAACCTGAATTACGTTTACGAACTGCCCATCCGGCGGCTGCTATTCGGGCACGGCTGGAGGTCCTTGGTTGATGGCTGGCAGATTTCCGGCTCGCTCTTTACACACTCCGGGTTCCCTTACACCGTGGTGGACGGAACGGCTGAAGGCAATTTGTCGAGCCAGAACTTCGGTGGGCCAATTTACGCCACTTACCTGAACAATCCCGCTCCGATCGTCAGTTGCAACAACCCAGACCGTCCCTGCCTGACGGCTTCGCAGTTTGCACCACCCTCCAGCAACCCCGGCAGGTTTGGCATTCAGGGAAGGAATCGGTTCTTTGGACCTGGGTATTTCAACACCGACATGGGAATCAACAAGATAACTGCAATACCCGGTTGGGAATCGGGCAAGCTCTCGCTTGGCTTCCAGTTCTTTAACCTGCTGAACCACCCGAATTTTGACCAGCCCGTTAACAACATAGCCGATTCGCAATTCGGTACAATCCTCAGCACCGTCAGCCCGCCCACCAGCATCTTTGGAAGCTTCCTGGGTGCGGATGCTTCCCCACGTCTGATTCAGGTTCGGGCAACGATCAGCTTCTAAAACCCGCAAGCAGAGAGCGGCGTAAGCTCCACGTAAGCTCTGGGGCACGCCGCTCTTTTTTTTTCACGGCTATCGTGAGGGTTGGCCGCGGTTTATGGAAATCGCCTGGGCCCAGCGCCGCGTGATCACGCGGCCGCGCGATTTTGCTTGACATTTGCATGGGAAGGTGCTAGTTTCCTAGCCAGCCTGGAGAGGGGGATGGTGCGGACCCGAAACCAGTGGAGGGCTGACCGGTGGCCGATCCTCCCGAATCCCAGGACGGCCAGACGCCAAGCCAAGACAAGCAGCCAATAACAAGCATTGAAAAAACAAGGTGGGACAGAAAATATTCATTTTACAAAAACGAACCGGAGAAATTGTTGAAAATAAAGGGTCGGACCCTCAAGTTGGGACAAATCGAACCTATAAACAAACCGGACGAATTATCTAGAATCAGAATCCATGGAAAGGGCGAACGGGAACGAACCGGAGGACGAAGCGGACCAGCTTATTGAAGATAGAAAGTCCCTGAAAGACTGCCCAACAACGCGCACTCTGAAGTTCTAACCGTCAGGTACTCTAAATCTAGCCTATCGTAACGCGTGCACGTTCTCCTCCGCCCTCCAATGGTATGGCCGAAAAACTCCACATCGGGACTTCCGGCTGGCATTACGCGCATTGGTGCGGGCCGTTCTATCCCGCCGACATGCGCGATCATGAAATGCTTGCCTTCTACGCACGACATTTCCACACCGTCGAAATCAACAACTCTTTCTATCATCTGCCCAGCCGCCAGACCTTCGAACGCTGGCGCGAGTTGTCGCCGCCCGGGTTCATCTTTGCCGTGAAGGCCAGCCGGTACATTACGCACATGAAGAAGCTGCGCGATCCGGAGGTCACATCCGCAAAGTTCTTTAATCACGTCGCGGCGCTCGAAGAGAAAACAGGCCCCATCCTGTTTCAACTTCCGCCACACTGGCATTGCGACGCGGCGCGCCTGAAGGTCTTTCTTGAAGCATTACCGGAAGGCTACTGCTACGCCTTTGAATTCCGGGACGCCACATGGTTCAACGCCGAAGTGAACACCCTGCTCAAAGAGCACAATGCAGCCCTCTGTGTATACGACCTCGCGGGCGAACAGTCGCCCCGAGAACTGACGGCACGCTTCGGCTATTTGCGGCTCCACGGACCGGCGGGCGAAAAGTATTCAGGCCGGTACGCGCGGCCGCAGTTGCGCGAGTGGCTGGCCCTCTGCACGCAGTGGATCGAAATGGGCGCCAGGCAGGTCTATGTCTATTTTGATAACGATCAGGCCGGCTACGCCGCGCTGAACGCGATGGAGATGCAGGAAATGGCAGGCAAAATGGGAATCTGAACTGCAGGGGCGGTTTGCGTCCGACGTTCGCACATCGGTGACGGGAGGATCGCCCTCGGAAAATGGCGTCAGTAAAACAGGTATTTGCGCCAGCGCTCGTCGGAGCGGCCCAGCATGCGCATGATCTGCCGGCTGGTGTGAAGCGTGAAAGGCCGCGGCTGGCGGCGCAATTTCAGGCCCGCTTCTTCCGGCAGGCGGTCGCCCTTGCGGCTGTTGCAGGCATGGCAGCAGGCGACAAGGTTGTCCCAGTCGGTGTGTCCGCCTCGCGACCGCGGAATGATGTGGTCAAGAGTCAGTTCAGAAGCGGGAAAGACCTTGTTGCAGAACTGGCAGGTATAGCGGTCGCGGATCAGGATATTCTTGCGCGAGAGGGGCCGCGATTGATGCGGAATACGACGGAACTCAGTCAAGCGGATAACGGAAGGTATTCGGAAAGCTGTGCGTGCGGAGTGCAGAAAACTGCCATTTTCTTCTTCAGCGATGGCATTGCCTTTTAGAACCAGTACGATTGCGCGTCTGGCTGCGGTAACGTTGATCGGCTCATAGGTCGCATTCAGAACAAGAACCGGCGCCTGAAGCAGGCGTTCACTTCCATCCTCCATATTCTTTCCCTCGCAAGGGCAAATCCCCTCTTCAGCAAGAAATCATTATGTCCAGTCGCGATTGAATTCGTCAACACCCGGCGGGTGTGGCAGGACTTCATGGTCGGGAAACAACGGAGTCGCGCGCGCCAGCGCGAGTGCAGCAACTTTTGCAGCTCCTGCTTTTTTGAGCGCGGCTGCGCATGCCGACAGCGTAGCGCCGGTGGTCATCACATCGTCCACCAGAATGATGTGGCGGCCGCGAACAGACTCGGGTTTCCCTACGGCAAAGGCCCCGCGCACGTTCTCCTTGCGTGCCTGGAATTTTAGCCGGGCCTGCGGAGACGTGGCGCGTGTACGGACAAGAAGGTGGGCATCAAGCCCGATTTTTATTCCGCCTGGAAGCTTTTCGATGCGGTTCCTCAAACCCTCGGCAAGCAGGCGCGATTGGTTGAATCCGCGTTCTCTTTCACGCGAATGGAAGAGCGGCACCGGAGCAATCAGCGGCGGGTTGGCAGGATCGAACCCGCCGAGTTTTTGCCAGGCATGTGCGAGCAGCGTCCCCAACTTTCTGCCCAACCGCTCGCGCCTGCGGAATTTCAGTTGCAGAATGAGTTGCCGTAGATTCCCGCGGTAAATCCCATAGCTGCGGGCAACATCGAAGTCGGGCAGATCGGCACGGCACTCGCCGCAAAGGACCCGGAGGGCATCGGCCGCGCGGTCAGAAACGATGGGAATGCCGCAGCGCTCACAGGCAATACCTTCCCACGGCTCGACGCCAGCCCAGCAGGCTTGGCACACGCCAAGCCCGCTGACACAGGCGACTTCACCATTGCAAATCGAACACTTTGTAGGAAAAACGACTGCGAACAGGCTGTCCGCCAGTTCGCTAATTAAGGAACGGTGAGGTGAAATGGGAACCGGACTCGGGTTGAAAGCCAGCCTCGCTTTCTGCGGCCCGCATACCGTCAGAGCAGGCCTTTTTCCTGTTTCTCCTGGCACTCGATGCAGTGCCGCGCCCAAGGAACGGCGTCCAGCCGCCGGCTCTGGACTTCCTGGTGGCACTCCACACAGAGGCCGTATGTACCGTCGTCGGCACGATGAAGGGCCTCCTGAATTAGCTGAAGAATGCGCCGGTTATCGTGGCTTTGGTGGAAAAGGAATTCCTTGGTGTACGAATTCGCAGCGCGGTCGGCAAGGTCCTGGGTGATTTCAAGATCCGCTTCGCGACCGTCCTGATCGGTCCTCGACACCATGCGTCGGATTTCTTCCTGCTTTGCTAATAACAGTTTACGGTAATGCTCAACCTTTCGCTTATCCATGGCCCCCTGATTCAAATTCCTTAGGGTATGTAAATGTTACATTTTATCTTTTGCATTTCAAGAGTGTCAAACAAACCAAGCCGCCAACATTAATTTGATCAAGCATCTGCGTCCGAGCACACCAGCTTGGATTTTGTGAAAAACAACACTCCGAGGCGGGAATCTTTCCGGCAAAACTCAGTCGGAAATTTCAGTAGCGCGGGCAAGCCTGTAAGCCGAATTCTGTTTCCCGAGTTCGTCGGGATGACGATCATTCCTCTAGCCCCGCCATTGCTGACGGGGTCAAGCGACCTACCCGAGAGTCACCGGCCCGTAGCGGCGGTCCGTAACCACAACTTTTGGCTGGCCGGTGTTACCGTCATCACCGATCGCCGCTACCGGGCCTTGCGGAGCGGGCCACTCCTCCTCTCCTATTTGGTCTTGCTCCATGCGGGGTTTACCCTGCCCTCGATATCACTATCGAGGCGGTGCGCTCTTACATTAAGCCCGATGCAACGGACCGCACCTTTTCACCCTTACCCCGGAAAACCGGGGCGGTATGTTTTCTGTGGCACTTTCCGTGCCGGAGGCGTACGCCCCGATCGCTCAGGGATCCTCCTCCGACCCTCGCTGTTAACGAGCACACTGCCCTGTGGAGTTCGGACTTTCCTCTCCTTCGCTACTGCTTGCCCCTCTCTAACCCTTGCGGGCGTGCGACGGGCGCTTAAGCGAAGCAGCGATCGCCCGGCTTGCTCGCGCTACTTCTATGTTAATCTGCCTTCATGGGAGGGTCAAACCGATTTCGATCGCCCGCCGTCGCTTACAGACATGACGCGCTCGCCCAAAACCGCATGGAGGATGCACCATCCTGATGAAACTGGAATTGCCTGAAACGCTTTCGTCGCAGACCCGGTTGCGATTGATTGATGCCATTGCCCTCGATCGCATCCATCGGCTCCACTGGCGCCGTGTGAGAATCCTGGCTGCATTCATTGCGGCATTCTGCTTTGCAGTGGTGGTTGCACAAGTGCGAGCGGGCGAATCGCGTCAAAACATGGCCACTACGGTGGCAAAGCAGGTCCCGCAATCCGCGCCCAAGGCAGAAGACCAGCGCAAATCGCTGACGGAACTGCTGAATCAGGCCGACGAAGTGCTGCATGAAATGAGCCGGCTTACAGGCCTGCCCATCAAAGCACCGGTAAACAAAAAAATCGTCGACCGTGATGAGGTGCGGAAACTGCTGCTGCAGAACCTTCATACCGATTACACACCCGAAGAAATTCATGTTCAGGAAGCCACGCTGAGGGCTTTCGGACTGATCTCAAAAGATTTCAACCTGGAGAAACTCCTCGTCAGTTTTTACACGGAGCAGGCCGCCGGCTTTTACGACCCTCGCACCCGCACGATGTACATCGCCGACTGGATTCCGCCGGAATTGCAGAAGATGGTGCTGGCCCATGAACTGACCCACGCGCTCCAAGACCAGAATTTCGGACTTGAACGGTACATGAAGGCCGTGCAGAAGGACGATGATGCCGAGGCCGCGCGCCAGGCCGTGGTGGAAGGCTATGCAACCGCCGCCATGTTCCAGAGCATGTTTCCGTCAGCGCCAATTGCCAATCTGCCCAATCTTGATACCATCCTCGGCCCCCTCATCCGGCAGCAGATGACGGAGTTTCCTGTTTTCTCAAACGCGCCGTACTTCTTCCGGCTGCAAGCGCTCTTTCCCTACATTCAGGGCGTCAGCTTTGTGGCAAGCGCTTTGCGTCGCGGCGGATGGGAAAGCCTGGGCGAACTGTTTACTTCCCCGCCTTCCTCAACAAGGGCCATCTTCCAGCCGGATGTGTATTTCAATCACTTGACAGTGCCGGCGATTCAGCTTCCGAACAAGACCCCACTGGGTTCAGTCCCCGGGCTCAAAATGCTGGACGAAAACACCATGGGCGAGCTTGGCATGGATCAGTTGCTCGGGCAGTTCCTTTCCGAACAGACCGCAGATGCTGAAATCTCTAAATTCGTGGCCGACCGCTACATTGTTTACGAGAACCCGTCCGCGAACCACTACGCGCTGGTTGTAAGAACGCGATGGACAAACCCTGAGGCAGCACTCGCCTTTTACCGCGACTACCATGCAATCCTTGCGAAGAAGTTCCCCGAACTTTCTCCGGATGACCGCTCAGGCGACGGACGCTATGTTGGTCGCACTGCCGTCGGAGATGTCATCGTGCTGCAAACCGGCGATGAAGTTCGATGGGCGGAAGGTGTTCCTGCGGACAAAGTCGATGTCATGATCCGATGGCTGTCGTCCCTTAAGTAATTTCAATCTGACAGGAAGTTAAAAGAGCGGGCTCTGGCTGATGACGCTTTTTACAGGTTGGAACAGCACACAAGTTCATCCGCCGAGCAGCTTTCTGAGGCCGGCTTCGTCGATGGTCTTGATGCCGAGCGACCGCGCCTTGTCGAGTTTAGACCCCGGGTCCGCTCCGACAACGACATAGTCGGTTTTCCTGCTGACCGATCCTGTGACGCGTCCACCGGCTTCTTCAATCATCCGCGTTGCTTCCTCCCGCGAAAGATTGGGCAGCGTCCCCGTGAGAACGAACTGCTTGCCTTCGAGCGGCCCGCCTTTCTTGCGCTTTCTCTGCTCGAACTGCAAGCCCGCTTTGCGCAGTTTCTCAATAACGTCGCGATTGCGCTCTTCTTGGAAAAACCCCACAATGCTCTCCGCGACTTTCGGGCCGATTTCTTCCACCTCGCACAACTCTTCTACGGTCGCCTTTTCCAGGCTGTCCATAGAGCCGAAATGCTCCGCCAGCAACTGCGCCGTGCGCTCGCCGACAAAGCGAATTCCAACGGCATATATGACACGGGCAAGTTCATTCGACTTGCTCTTCTCGATTTCCGCCAGCAGGTTCTGTGCCGATTTCCTGCCCATGCGCTCAAGGTTCACGAGTTGCTCCTCTGTAAGGCTGTACAGGTCGGCAACGTCATGAACCAGCCCTTTATCCACCAGTTGGTCCACAAGCGATTCACCAAGGCCGTTGATGTTCATGGCATGGCGCGAGGCAAAGTGGAGCAGCGATTCCTTCAACTGCGCCGGGCAGGCCGAATTGACACAGCGGTAAGCAACCTCGCCTTCGACGTGAACCACGTTTCCGCCGCAAACAGGACAATGCTTCGGCATACGGAATTCCCTGCCGTCAGGCGCATGTTTGGTGACCTTCACCACCTGCGGAATCACCTCGCCGGCGCGCTGGACCAGAACGGTATCTCCGATCCTCACCCCCAGGCGCTCGATTTCATCCATGTTATGGAGCGTGGCGTGGCTGACCGTTACGCCGCCAATGTTTACGGGCTCAAGATCGGCTACGGGCGTGAGAGTACCGGTCCGGCCGACCTGTACACGGATGTCTTTGACGACTGTTGTCTCCTGCTGTGCGGGATATTTGTACGCAATCGCCCAGCGCGGAGACTTGGCCGTCATACCCAGTTCTTCCCAAAGGCCCACCTCGTTCACCTTAACGACAACGCCATCAATTTCGTATTCGAGCTCTTCACGCTCATGTTCCATTTCCTGAATGTAAGCGATCAGTTCGTCAAAGGATTTCACGAGGCGGCTGTATGGATTGACTTTGAAGCCCATCTTTTTGAGCGCTGCCAGCACTTCCCAGTGTTCCTTGAGCGGCGGGCGGCCGTTCACCAGCAGGTAATAAATAAACATGTCAAGGTTTCGGCTTGCTACGATTCTGGGATCCAGCTGCCGGATGGTGCCCGCAGCGGCATTCCGTGGATTGGCAAAAAGCGGCTCGCCGTCCCTCTCGCGCTGCTCGTTTGCCTCGCGGAAGGCCTTGCGCGTCATGATGACTTCGCCTCGGACCTCGAACTTTCGAGGCCGGCCTATAACTTCGAGCTTTTTTGAATCGATCCTCAGGGGAACAGAGCGGATGGTTTTTACGTTCTGCGTGACGTCCTCGCCTGTTATTCCGTCGCCGCGAGTGAGGGCGCGCGTCAAAACGCCGTCTTCGTAGGTCAGCGCCATCGAGAGGCCGTCAAGCTTCAATTCCGCCACATAGGCCACACGCTCGCGCCCTGACAGTTCGCGTACCCGCCGGTCGAAGTCCCGTAGTTCCTCCACGGAGTAGGTGTTGTCGAGACTAAGCATCGGCGCGGAGTGCCGCACCTTGGCAAATTCCTCGGCAGGTTTTCCTCCCACGCGCTGAGTTGGAGAGTCTGGAGTGATCAATTCCGGATGTTGCTTCTCCAGCTCCTGAAGCCGGCGCATCAGTTCGTCAAACTTGGCGTCGGATATTTCCGGATCGTTCAGCACGTAGTAACGATATTCGTGGTATCGGATCTCATCCCTCAGTTTTTCGATCGTCTTTTCGATGTCCGCACTTTTCGGCACGATGGTCTCCCGCGATCAGCAACTGGATTTACAGTGAAGCCCAGTGGAATTATAACGCTTTGGAGGGAGGGGTAGAGACGGCCTGTGCTCGACCGTCTCTACCTTTGCGCGTTCGGGGCGGAACGCTGGGGGCTTGCAGAACCAAAAGAAGTTGTTATGGCTGGCACTCTCGAGATCGTTCATCGCATCGGTGGGACGCTCGGTATCGGCGCCCCATCGGCCAGTCAAGTTTCAACGATACGGCCATGCGAACGGCAAGGCTATGACCTACGTCACACTCTGTTTGTGACTTTGGTCACAGCTTCGAAGATATAGCTGTGGTCAAATTAACTGTCGTCGATTCCGCTTGAAGGGGCACTCTATGGGGCAACCACTTGATTTCGACAAGACGCCGTTCCTCGTAATCTGGGAGACCACGCAGGCCTGTGATCTTGTCTGCCTCCACTGCCGCGCCTGTGCGCAGCCGCTGCGTTCGCCGCTGGAACTCACTACCGACGAAGGCAAAGATCTCATCGATCAGGTTGCCAAACTTGCCTCACCTTTGTTTGTCCTGACTGGGGGCGACCCACTCAAGCGCCCGGACATCTACGATCTGGTCAAGTACGGCACTCACCGCGGAGTGCGCGTATCGATGACCCCGAGCGCAACGCCGCTGCTTACCCGCGAAGCCATCGCGAGATTACAGAATTGCGGTCTGGCCAGGCTGGCCGTCAGCCTGGACGGATCGACACCTGAAATCCATGACTCCTTCCGTGGAGTTTCCGGATCGTATGCTCGAACTCTCGATGCAGTTCGTTGGGCAGGAGAACTTGGCCTGCCCGTGCAGATCAACACAACGATTACGCGGCGCAATCTTGCAGACTTTGAGAACCTCGTGGCATTGTTGAAGACGTTCCAAATGACCCTCTGGAGCGTCTTCTTCCTGGTGCCGACAGGACGCGGCCACCTCAGTGATCTGGTGAGCGCTGAAGAATTTGAAGAAGTCTTCGCCAAGCTTGCCGATGTGTCGCAGAACGTTCCATTCGACATTAAGACCACGGAGGCACAACATTACAGGCGCTACCTATTGCAGAAACGTGCTGCGCAGCGACGGAGCAATTCCACTCCGATCGCCGTGCCGTTCGGCAAAACCACGGATGACGGCATCGGGCGAGCGCCCCGCGGGCTGAATGATGGCAAAGGCTTTGTGTTTATCTCGCACACCGGCGAGGTCTTTCCAAGTGGATTTTTGCCCCTGTCAGCCGGAAACATCCGAAACCAATCCCTGGCGGATATCTACCGAAATGCGCCGCTTTTCAGGCAACTGAGAGACACATCGAACTTGAAGGGCAAATGCGGGGTTTGTGAGTTTCGGGAAATATGCGGCGGTTCGCGGTCGCGCGCCTACGCACTGACGGGCGATCCATTTGCTTCGGACCCGTCCTGCATCTACCAGCCGCGCGCGGTGCTTGCCAGCGCCTAATGTATGGTTTCCTGATGGTGAGGGTCCACTTTGTCCGGGGCACTGCGGGGCGGTGTTCCGGTGTGCTCGGCAGAAGGGTCGCCACCAAACTTACCTGGTTCGCCTTTCCGTTCCTTCGGCGATGACAACTCGCTAAGACTGCGCCCTTTTACAATGCACACGCGCGAGCCTTCTAATTGCAGAATTCCACGTTGTTCAAACTCAGCGAGCAAGCGTGACACCGTCTCACGAGAGACGCCGATCATCTGGCCGATCTCTTCCTGCGTCAGAGGGAGTTTAAGCTCAATTCCGCGCTCCGTTGTCTCGCCGCTTTCCGCAGCCCATTGTTCCAAAAGATCTCCAAGTTTTTCAATGGCCGGCTGTGATCCCGAAGAATAATGAATCATCGAAAATGCTTCACGAAGCTGATGACTAAGGACTTCCACGACCGAGATCCAGATCTCCGGATGACGGTCGAGCAGAGCCATAAAATCCTTCCGCGGAACGTACAGGAACTGCGTTGGGCTCAACGTTTCCGCAGTGTATTCGGCGGGCCTACCCGACATGGCAGCGCTCAAGCCCAGGACTTCTCCAGACTGCACAACGCGCAAAATCAGCGTTTTCCCGCCCTTAAGTCCGACGAAAAGCTTGACGCTCCCGTGTAGCAGGACAAAAATCCCCTCGGGCAACTGTCCTTCTTCGAGCAGCTTGGCGTGTTTCGGCAAGTTCACGATAGACTTGACGGGATCCAGCGCCTGCACAAACTCTGTAAGCGACTTATTCCAGGGCTTCGCAGACGCAAACAAACCAGTTTTCATTCTTGAGAATGCTGCTGCTTTTCCTGGGTTCTTCATAAAATGCTCGAATCTATTTAAGAGGAAACAAAAGCGCGAAGATGTGACGTAAATCACCTAATGGGGTGACGACATTGCAGAGAGGCAGTCTCGTGGGCGGAAGTCCTGGTTTTTGGTTGAGGTTCTGTCCCTTACTCGGTTCTTTGCAAATGCAGGCTGGAGATTCACCGCACCATCCCTTATTGCCCAGGGAGTTCTAATTGGGATCAGTCGAAACTCTCTGGCGGCGTTGCGGTTATGTGTTCAACGCACTCATTTAGAAGTAGAATGAAGACGCCATGGCAGACACGAAGACAAATCGCATGGAAACGCTCAAGAGCGTTCCACTCTTTGCTGACCTTACAGAACGCGAACTGTCTCTGCTGGCAGACCGAGCGCTTTCCCGAGAATATCAGCCGGGCGAAATCATTTTTTCCGAGGGCGATCCCTGCGAGGGCTTGTACGTCGTTCAGTCGGGAAACGTAAAAATCTTCAATACTTCCGCGAGCGGCCGTGAGCAGGTGTTGCACATCGAAAAGGCAGGAAATTCTCTGGCGGAACTCCCTGTATTTGACGGGGGGAACTACCCGGCCTCAACCAGCGCTGTTGGCAAATGCAAGCTGCTCTTCATCAGCAAGGAAGATCTCCGCAAGTTATGCATGGAGCGGCCTGAGGTCTCACTGAAGGTTCTGAAGGTCGTCAGCTCCCGGTTGCGGCAGCTTGTCTCCATCATCGAAGAGCTTTCCTTCACTACGGTTCGCAACCGTCTGGCATCCTGGCTGCTCCAACAGGCAAAAACAATCGGCCGGCAAACCCCCCGCGGCATCGAATTCGACCTTACTTTAAGCAATCAGGAACTCGCCTTCCAGATCGGTACAGTGCGGGAACTCGTTTCAAGAAACCTGAGCTACTTCCAATCCGAAGGGATGCTCAAAATCCAGGGAAGAACGGTCATCATCACAAACCTGCCGGCTCTTGAGGCCGAGAGCGCGATCAACAAGTAGCGGCATTCAAATGAGAGCCGGCAAATCTCGGGACCCAACGCTCAATTGGGTCCGGCGGTGGCCCGTCGCGGCCATCTCGGTCTTCCTCGAAGGCCCACCCAGCAGTCATCATCACAGCATGTCAGAAGGCATTTGTGGCGCAAGCCGGCCCGCGGCGGTGCATCTTGACATCAGAACGGTTGGATTGTTAGCCTCGTTTCTGAAAACATTAGATTGAACCGGGAATGGTTGAATCCATGAGCACCAAGGTCATCAAACTTTTCGTAAGCTTTGCGATGGGCTGCATTCTGGCTGCCGGGACGGCCACTGCGCAGGTAATCCAGTCACCCGAAGCGCCCGATGCCACCGGGAGGCTGGAGAACGCGATTTCCACCGCTGGCAAATACCAGAGCTATGTCTATGGCGTCGTAAAGGAAATCGGGAAAAACCAGATCGTGTTGGATAAGACCCGCTTTGGAAACGATCAGGTTTTCAAGCTGGAGCGCAAAACCAGGTTTGTCGATAATGGCAAGCCCGGCAAGCTGGCGGAACTGAAAGTCGGCGATATGGTGTGGATCGACGCCAAGATCAAAAAAAAGACCGACGAAAAAATCGCCAGGAAAGTGATCAAAGGAGTCGGCCCCAAATCCATTTCTGACTGAACTGAACACTTTCAGGGCGGCTCGGCTTCGGTTTTGACGCTTACGCGAGTGACCCAATTAGGCTGAGCAGAAACGCGCTACCGGACTTCAAGTGTCGGGGCTTGCCGCTCCTCAAAAAAACCCTCCTTTGAAAAACGCGATCTTAATCTCTAATCCATTGGCAGGGATTTCAATCGCCCGCCGTCCCCACCAGATTTCCCGGGTATGCGCCGTCTTGCAAAACGGCGGAATTGAGGCAACAGTCAAATTCACTTCCGGCGTGGGCCATGCTCAGCAGCTTGCGCGGGAGGCGGTCAATCAAAGCTGTGATCTGATTATCGTATGCGGCGGTGATGGTACCATCAATGAAGTCATCAATGGAATGGCAGACAGCCACGTTCCGCTGGCGGTGTTGCCCTGCGGGACCGCCAATATCGTTGCCAGGGAGCTGTGTCTGCCTCGACGAATGCAGGATGCCGCACGCCAGCTTGCCTCCTGGCAACGATACAGGCTCCCGTTAGGCCGAGCGACTTGGCAAGAGTCGGGATTGACGCGGCAGCGTTATTTTATCGCGGTCGCCGGCGTTGGATTCGACGCCAGCGTCGTCCGGCGGCTTGACCTCAACATGAAGCTTCGCCTGGGCGTTGTGGCATACGCATGGGAAGCGGTTCGGCAGGTTCTTCGCTATGACTTCCCGGCCTTTGAATGCACCGTCAACGGGGCGAAGATTTCCGCTACGTTTGCAGTAATTCAGCGATCCAGCCGGTATGCGGGATGGCTGCAACTGGCCCGTCCGCACAGCATTGGCAAACCGGATTTCTCCTGCTGCTTCTTTGGGAGTACGAGCCGGTCCCGATACTTCCGGTATGCGCTGGGTGTCCTCACACACACCCATCATCGCCTGCAAGACGTCAAACTCATATGCGGCCCTGCTGTGCATTGCACAAACGAAAGAACAGAATCCACGGTATATTTTGAGGTTGACGGCGAAATCGCGGGGCAAATTCCAGCGAGCTTTGAAGTCGTTCCGGACGCCTTGACGCTACTCGCGCCTCGGACGTTCGTTGATCGTCAATCTGGAGGACATCACTTCTGACCAGCATAACAGGGGCGGGGTGAAGCCCTGCGATCTGCTCCTGCGAGCCGGACCCGTCATATGGACAACATTACTCATACCCTCACCGGCTTTGCTATCAGCCAGGCGGGACTCAACCGCAAGACCCGCTACGCCACTCTGGCGATTGTCATTGGGGCAAACCTGCCGGACATCGACGTGGTGAGCAGATTTTGGGGAAGCGTTGCCTACCTGAAATACCATCGAGGCATAACGCACTCAATCATTGGAGTAACGGCGTTGGCACTGTTGCTCGCTGGAATCATTTATCTGTTTGGAAGAAGGGCTGGCCCGCCCAGGAAAGGTCCCCCTCTTCACGGCCTGTGGCTTCTCCTGGCCTGCTGGGTTGCCACAGCGAGCCACCTGCTTCTTGATTTTTCGAACGCATACGGAGTGCGCCCCTTTTTGCCCTTCAGCGGGCGCTGGTACGCCTGGGGTATCGAGCCGATCGTCGATGCTCTGCTTTGGCTGCTTCTTCTGGCAGGGCTTGCATTTCCAGCCCTGTTCCGGCTTATCAGTGAAGAAGTCGGTGCGCGCAAAACGGGATTTCAAAAGGGAGCGATTTTCTCTCTCTGCGCCATGGTCGCTCTATGGGGGCTGAGAGACTTCAGCCACCGGCGCGCGCTCAACATGCTTGACGCCGTCCGTTACAGGCAAGAGACTCCCATGCGGCTCGGCGCATTTCCAGGTTTTGGGGACCCCTTCAGTTGGAGCGGGGTCGTCGAAACCTCGCAGGCTTTTTACGTTCTGCCGGTCAATGTGTTGGGTTCAACGCTCGACACGCAGGATGCCCGCGTCTTCCACAAACCCGATCCTTCGCCCGCGCTTAAGGCCGCTCTCGCCACTCAAACCGCCAAGGTCTTCATGGATTTCGCGCGATTTCCATGGTCTGAAGTCATTCCATCTGATGCCGGTCCAACGGTGCTGATCCGGGACCTTCGCTTCCAACCCGCGGACCTTCGGCGGGGCGGATTTGCTATTCGAATACAACTCGATCAGGATTTGCACGTCCGGTCGCAGGCATTCAGCTTTACAGGAAGGTTCGGGAACAATCAACCCTGATTCTGGTTCGAGGGAGATGCTGCCGAGGTTGAATCCTGCGCTCCTTTGTCTGCCGGGCCTCGCCATGCCCGGTAGCCCAGCGTGACAATCAACACAAGCGCAACAGCTACGAGAGAAATCCAGAGCAGGTTTTCTTTGAAGAATGTTTCTCCGCTGGTTCCGTAGCGAACGCCAACCCAGGCCTCGGCTCCGAACCTGAAAGCGCCCGCAAGAAAAAGCGCCAGAGCAAATCGGAAAGGACTGATACGGAGTGCGCCGGACCCCAGCAGGATCGGTTTAAGCGGCAAGGGAGGTGGCAACATCGAAGCAACAAAGACCGTAAGGAAGTCATTCTTGATCAGCCACTTCTTGGCACGGCCCATCTCCTGATCGGAAGGTTTTCGCTTCAAAAGCCGGGCGCCCGTCCGACCCAGATAGTAGATCACGAATGAGCCTGCGACCGTCCCAAGAATGCAGCCCGCGGCATACAGCCAGGCCATGCGGGGGGTCCGGCTTGACAGATAAATCAGAAGAAAGTCCTTCACGCCGGGCATGGAAAGCCCCGCGGAGTCCAAGGCGGCAATCCCGATGAGCCCCCAGCCTCCGTAAATAACCAGCGTATGTTCCAGTCTATCGGCCAAGGTATGGAGAAATTTCAAGCAGTTCAACCTCGTTTAACATGACGGCAGGATTTGCAGGCAAACCCATCAGCTTGTGCGCAAAGGTCCAGTTTCCCACGTTTCCGCAACAAACAAACGACAGTAACGCTCAAATTACACAAGTTCCGCCCGCTTTGTCGATCTAAATCGAATAAGTGTCGGATACCTATGATTCGTCGGCTCTCCAATTACTCCGCCCCCTACCCTCCCATGGAGCTTCCCGTGACTATGTGGAGAGATTGCATCCTTGCACCGGATCAGTGAAAATTCATCCGGCACGCCCACAAAAGTTCCCTCCCTTGCATGTTCGGCCAAGGGCTGTCCCTGATTTTGCTTTCATCCCACGCTCCGGTCGCTGCTTCGCGCCGGGTGTCGCAGAAGGTGTCCTTCCTGAGATGAGATGTTGATGCATATCCAAAGTGTCTGAAAGTTTTCATAGAAGCTGTGTTCACGTGCCCTTGACATCTCGTAAACTTTGTGATAACTCTTCCCTGCGATGTTCAATCTGCGCTTCTGGGAATGTCTTTTCGTCTGTCTATTTAGTATGATCGTCGATTTTCCTTATCAGTCGGAATTTGTTTTGTAGCTGGCTATTGCCAATCTCCATTCCCGAAAAGCGGTTTGCGGTCAGGGTCCTGATAACTATGAAGATTTCTCGCCGTTACCTTCTGAAATCCACCGCGGCCTTGGGCTTGTGCGCCGTAATCGACAGCGCGGGTTCCGTAGCTTACGCAAGCGAACCCCACATTCAATTTCCAACGCGCCCTCAAGACCGCCTTGCGCTTACGTCATGGCCTTTCCGTGCCTATATGGAAAGCCCTGCCAACCGGGACCGGGACCGGAGCAAACCCGGGATGGACATCATCGGGTTTGCGCGAATGGCGATTGAGAGATTCAACATTCACAACATCAATCCGCTTGCCGCACATTTCCCTTCAACCGAGCCACGATACCTTGCCTCACTCCGCGAGGAGATGGCGAAAGCAGGTTCGCACTTTGTCGATTTGGGGCTCGGTGCAGGCAGGTTCTACGATCCCGACCCGGCCGTGCGAAAGGCTTCCGTTGACGGCAGCAAGCGCTGGATTGACATCGCCGCTGTTTTGGGTTCGCCCAGCGTTCGCCAGCATCTGGGCGGCAGCCGCGGCGTTAAACCCAACATTGACCATGCGGCCCAAAGCCTTGGGGAGCTTGCGGACTATGGGGCCAGAAAGAACATCGTTATCAATCTTGAAAACGACAGCCTTGTTAATGAGGACCCATTCGTTATTGTTAAGATCATAGAGAAGGCGAATAATCCCTATCTCCGCGCACTGCCGGATTTCGGCAACACAATGCTGAAGGGCGATGCCGCATACAGCTACAAAGGCGTGGATGCCATGTTTAAGCACGTTTTCAACATGGTGCACGTCAAGGACGAAGTCATCAGCGAGAACGGGACGACGTATAAAATAGACCTTGCCAGGGCGTTTGGCATTGCAAAAGCACACGGATATCGGGGCTATTTCTCCATGGAATGGGAAACAAAGGCCGGAGATCCTTTCGATGGAACCCGAAGGTTGGTCGAAGAGACTCTGCATTATCTTTCCTAGGGGGGTGTGACGCAAGAAGGTGGTAGAGTCCATGGATTCTCACCCCGGGCGCAGCGAAAGGTCTCGGAATTTCCTTTCACGCAAATACGGGAATGCCACGCTTTGCTCAGCATTACATTGGCGTGCCGAATTATGATGCTCATTTCAGTTACATGACTGCAGCAGTCTGCTGGTCTGCCGTCGATCATAGGTCTTCAGTGGCCGCTTTCTCAGGAATTGGATCATTCGGAGTTTTTCCTGAACGGACTGATCATTGCATGCGAGAATCGTAGTCGCGGTGCCGACCGCAGGAGGGAAGCTTGTGAAACGAGTTTTCGTTAATCTGGGCATCGCAGTCCTGCTCATTCTGTCCTCCCATGCCTACGCCGCTGGCGAGAGCGTCCAGCTCAAGCAGGAAGGAACCCATATTAATGTCACAATTGGCGGCAAGCCATTCACGACTTTTTACTTTGACCCCAGTGTTGCCAAGCCGTACTTCATGCCTTTGCGGAGCGCCGAAGGAACCATCATCACTCGCGGTTTCCCCATAGGGAACGTCGTGCCCCCCGAACACCAGCATGACCCCAACCTTGAACCTCATCAGCGGCCCATGTACTTCGGACATGGCAATATCGATGGCATCGATTTTTGGGGAGAAGCGATCTATCCGAAGTGGAGCGACGATTCTGTCTTCGGACGCACAGTTCTCGCCAAGATCGAGGAGATGAAGAGCGGGCCGGATTCAGGCACACTTCGCGCGGTGTTCCATCTGGTTGGTCCAAGTGGCAGAGTCATCGCCGATGAAGTTCAGGCCTATATCTTTCGCGGCGACGCACAGACACGCACGATCGACTGCGAGTTCACCATTCTGGCGAACCACGGCGCGCCCGTTACCATGGGCGATACCAAGGAAGGAACATTCGCTATCCGCGTGGTCAAAGAGCTCTATTCTCCCCCAGGACATATTGTTAATTCGAATGGAGGCATGGGAGAAAAGCAGGTCTGGGGCAAACGCGCCGATTGGGTGGACTATTACGGCAAAGTGGGCAACGAGGAACTGGGAGTCGCCATTTTTGACAGCCCCAGGAGTTTTCGACATCCGACCTACTGGCACGCCCGCGGTTACGGCCTTTTTGCTGTGAATCCCTTTGGCATTCGGGAATTTACCGGCGACCCCAACAAGGATGGAAGCTGGACGATCGAGCAAGGCAAATCGCTGACACTTCGTTACCGCGTTTTTATCCATCACGGAGATTACATACAGGCGCGCGTCGCGGAAGCGTATCAAAGATACGCTTCAGGAGAATAAGGTGTAATATCTCTGCGGACGCCATCAGAAGGCAATGTAAGCTGCGACAGGAAGGGAGGCCCTCATGTCAAAAGGACCAGAACGATCTGAAATCAGCCGGCGGGATTTCCTGAAGACCGGTGCCGGCACCACAGCGGCGGGAATTGCCGCCCTCAGCGGACTGGCGGAAATCCTGCCACCGCGCGTCCTCGGAGCAAACGATCGTGTGCGTGTGGCGGTCATTGGTCTGCATGGGCGCGGTAATGATCACATCCATGAATTGGCTGCTCTGCCCAACGTGGAGATCGCGGCGCTATGCGACGTCTATGAACCGATTCTCAATCAGCGCCTGTCCGAGGTGGAGAAGATGGGGCGGCCGAAGCCTCAAGGCTTTCAGGACGTTCGTAAACTGCTGGATGACAAATCGATCGACGCCGTCACTATTGCCACACCCAACCACTGGCATTCGCTGATGGGAATCTGGGCGTGTCAGGCCGGCAAGGACGTTTATGTTGAAAAACCCTGCTCGCACAACATGTGGGAGGGCCGCCAACTTGTGCGCGCCGCAAAGAAATACAACCGCATCGTGCAGCACGGCACGCAAATCCGCTCCTCCGTGGCCATCCGCAATGGGATCGAGAAACTGCACAACGGGCTGATTGGAGATGTTTACATGGCACGCGGCCTGTGCTTCAAGTGGCGAGACACAATCGGCCATGCTCCGCCCAGTGCCGTACCGCCGGGGCTCGATTATAACTTGTGGCAGGGACCGGCCCCTGAGCATGTCTTCACAAAAAACCGCTTTCTTTACAACTGGCACTGGTTCTGGTGGTATGGTAATGGCGACATCGGCAATCAGGGCATCCATCAGATCGACGTGGCGCGGTGGGGACTGGGCCTCAAATTCCCTAATAAAATCTCGGCGATCGGCGGACACTTCATGTTTGACGACGATCAGCAAACCCCCAACACTCTGAACTGTGCATTCGAATACCACATTCCGAACGGCAAGCCCAGGATGTTGGAGTTTGAAGTCCGCCACTGGATCACCAATAACGAAGCAGAAATCGGCACGCCGGCCCTCGGCACGCCGCTGCCTAAACGCGCCGCCAATCAGCCGAAACTGGGTCCGTTATCAGGCACTCATAACACGGTGGGAGACATCTTCTATGGCTCGAAGGGATATATGGCCATGGGGGACGAAGATGCGGACACCTACAAGACCTGGCTGGGCAAAGAGCAGGAACCGGGCCCGACCGAGCACCAGGGCGGCAATCATTTTGCCAATTTCATCGATTGCGTCCGCAGCCGTCGCGCTCAGGACCTGAACGCACCAATCGAAGAAGGATACATTTCCGCAGCTCTTATGCAGTTGGCCAATGTGTCTTACCGCCTGGGCCGGACGCTCCACTTTGATCCGGAAACTGAGCAGGTGATCGACGATAAGGAGGCCAACTTTCTGCTGCGCGACGGCGATCGCGGCTACCGTGCGCCGTTCGTTGTTCCGGATGAAGTGTAGAAGACTTCGCCGGTTCACCGATTGAAGGCTTTGCCGAACTCGCGGCATCTGTGTGCCGATCTTCAGGACGCAACCGGAACAGCGGCTTCGCGGAGGAACCGGGCGGATTCTTCAGGGGGCGTGGGGTTGATGTGGAATCCTGTCCCCCACTCAAAACCGGCAATCTTCGTTAGGCTGGGCATGATTTCCAGGTGCCAGTGATAGTGCTCGCTGGGGGTCTCCGGAATCGGCGAAGTGTGAATGATGTAGTTGTAAGCAGGATAATCCAGCACCTTGTCCAGCCTCATCAGCATATCCTTCAAGATTACTGCCAGTTGCTCGAATTCCTGCTTCTGTGAGTCCTCGAAAGCGGATTGGTGAACTTTTGGAATGATCCAGATTTCAAACGGAAACCGCGGAGCAAAGGGGGCAATCGCAATAAACGCAGGACTGTCCGCAATCACTCGTGTGCCGCTCTCCGACTCCTGCCGGATGATATCGCAGAAAATACAGCGTTCCTTGAAATTGAAGTAAGCCCGCGCGCCATCCGCTTCCTCGCGCACCTGCTTCGGGACAACGGGCAATGCGATCAGTTGGGAGTGCGTGTGTTCCAGTGATGCTCCCGCAGCTTCTCCGTGGTTCTTGAAAATCATGATGTATTTGAATCGCTTATCCTTCTTCAAATCGAGGATGCGGTCGCGGTAGGCCCACAGGACGTCCTCGATCTGCCGCGGCGAAAGCATTGCCAATGTTTTCTGGTGGTCAGGTGTTTCAATGATGACCTCGTGCGCCCCGATTCCGTTCATCTTGTCATACAGTCCCTCACCCTGGCGGTTCAGAGAGCCTTCGATGCCGAGCGCGGGAAATTTGTTGGGGACAACACGCAACGTCCAGCCCGGCATGTTCCGAGCGCTTCCGTCACTCCGGTAGGCAATGATTTCCGGTGGGGTCTTGGATTCGTTCCCGTAACAGAAAGGACAAAAGCCCGTGCCGCGAATCTGGACTTTGTCTCTCACGAAGTCTGAAGGCCGTTTGGCGCGCTCCGTAGCGATAATCACCCAGCGGCCGGTAATAGGATCTTTCCTGAGTTCAGGCAATTTACCGCTCCCTGTGCACTGTGCTTCTTCTTCGTTGCAAGTGAGGCCCGAGCTCCCTAATCCTTGAAAGCATCTTTGATCACTCGGACCTGGAACCCCTTGGCGGGGTCCCAAAAGACGCTTGCAATATCAAATCGGTACGCTGCCGGCCTGCAAGGCAGCCGCCGCATATACTCATGGGCACTCCTGGCGATCCGTTTCTTCTGCTCAGGGCCCACGGCTGTTTCAGGTGGTCCAGCCTCGCTTCCGGTCCGCGTCTTCACTTCTATAAATACCAGCACCGGGCCGTCCCATCCAACCATGTCCAGTTCGCCGGAGCGCGAATGCGGTCGCCGGTTCCTCGCCACGATAATATAGCCCGCGCGGCGCAGATGCCAATATGCAAGCGTCTCACCACGCGCGCCGACTTTCAAGTGGCGAGCATCATCGCTGCTTTCGGCGGTCTCATGAGCCTGGCCGGCTTCTCTCGCACGCCGCCTCTCGCTCCAAATTAACGCGCGGTAAACCAGCCGGGCGATCAAGACCTGGGTCCTCAGCCTTCTTTTTCAGCGTCTCCAATCACGCGGTCGAGCACATCCAGAGCAAAATCCGCCTGATATTTTTCCACAATCAGAGGAGGCATCAGCCGAATAGTGCTCTCTCCGCAGCCCAAAACCAGAAGGCCCATTTCAAACGCGCGCCGGATTACCCGCTGGCGCATCTCGGGAAACGGTTCGCGGCTTTGCTGATCCTTAACCAGTTCGATGCCGATCATCAGCCCCATCCCTCGGACGTTTCCAACGGTTCGGTGCTGCGCGGGCCAATTGTTCAGCCGATCCAGGATGTACTTACCCATCTGCGCTGCGTTCTCAATGTACTTTTCTTCCAGAAGGCGAATGGTCTCAAGCGCTGCGGCGCAGGCAACCGGGTTTCCTCCGAATGTCGAAGCGTGCGCGCCCGGCGGCCAGGTCATGATGTCCGCTCGGGCCACGGTCAGACCCAGCGGCATCCCTGATGCTATGCCTTTTGCCGTCACCAGGATATCCGGAACCACTCCAGAATGCTCGCAGGCCCACATGCGGCCCGTGCGGCCCATACCACTCTGGATTTCGTCAACGATCAACAGGATTCCGTGGCGATGGGTGAGCTTGCGAAGTTCCGGAAGGAATTCCGGCGGCGGCACAACATAGCCGCCTTCGCCTTGAATCGGTTCAACCACCACCGCCGCAACCTCTTCGGGAGGGACCGCAGTTTTGAAGAGTCTCTCGATTGCCTCGATGCCGGTGCAATTGCAATCGCCGGGGGCGTGGCCATTCGGACAACGATAAGGGTTGGGATAGGGAACATGGCTCACACCGGGAAGCAGTGGACCGAACCCATTCCGTTGCACAGCCTTGCTGGCAGTGAGGGAAAGCGACCCGTAGGTGCGCCCATGGAAGCATCCGAGAAAGGCGATAAAGCGGTGCCGGCGAGTGTGGAAACGGGCGAGCTTCATCGCCGCCTCGATGCCTTCCGTGCCGGAGTTGGCAAAATGGACGCGCTTGGGAAAATCACCAGGCGTAATGGACGTGATTTTCTCCGCAAGCTCAACAAGCAGCGGATAATAAAAATCCGTCCCCGACATGTGGATCAGCGTCTCGGCCTGCTGCTGGATGGCCCGCACAACGTCGGGATGGCAGTGGCCCGTCGAAACCGACGCAATGCCGGCGCTGAAGTCCAGAAAGACGTTTCCATCAACGTCCTCGACCATCATGCCGCTGCCGCGCTTGGCGACCATTGGATAGTCACGGCCATACGACGGCGAAACAAGGCGGTGGTCCAGCTCGAGAATTCTTCGGGCTTCCGGCCCGGGCAGCGGCATCTTGATTTCAGGCAATCCGCTTCTCATAAAAAATCCTTAGCTACGTAATCGAACTCTACTGCCCATATTGACAAGTTGTGTTTCCACAGGATTCAGGGTTTCCGGTCACATCGGCGATTTTCGATCGTCACCACGGGACTTGAAAACCCAGAGAGAAACTACGGTTAAAAGAGTCAGATTCGCTTCCAGCGCGTTCCGGCTTTCGTGTCTTCCACCAGCACTCCAGCACTCTGCAACTCATTGCGGATCTGGTCTGCGAGCTTAAAGTCTCCACGGCGACGAGCGTCTTCACGTTCCTTCAGCCGGCTCTCGATTTCCTCGTCGCTCAAAACTTCGAGAAGAACTTCGTCGGCTTCCCCGCCCGCCCCGGCAGTTTCCGCAGCCGCTGCCTCCTCCACACCCTTTATGAGCCCGAACTGATGCAGCCTGGCCTGATCATTATCTTCGAGAACGGCGAAGATCTTGTCCCACCGCGCCAGCGTATCGAGGAAAGCCTCGCGGTCTCCATCACAGAATTTTCCATGGTCCATGGCCGTGTTTCCCTTGCGGACCATCTCAAAAATGGCAGCCAGCGCCTCGGCCGTGTTCAGGTTGTCCTCGAGCGCGGCCTCAAAATCCTTCCGCGCGGTGACGGCAACCTCTTCCAACTCAGCGCTCTTACCCGGCGGGAACGCTTCTTTTGTCAATCGGTATTGAAAATTCCGCAGCCTTTCCACCGACTGCCTCGCCTGATGCAAACCATCGAAGGTGAAATTCAGCAGCCTGCGGAACGGCACCGACGCCAGCAAATAGCGGATTGCTGTCGGCCTGTAACCTTTGGCAATCAGGTCCCGCAGCGTGTACACATTGCCCAGCGACTTGGACATCTTCTCGCCGTTCACCACCAGATGTTCGCAGTGCAGCCAATACCGGACAAACGGCTTGCCCGTTGCTGCCTCGCTCTGTGCTATTTCATTTTCGTGATGCGGAAATGCCAGGTCAACTCCGCCCGAATGGATGTCAAAGGTCTCGCCCAGATATTTCATCGACATCACCGAGCACTCGATGTGCCAGCCCGGCCGTCCGCGGCCCAAAGGCGTCTCCCAGTATGGCTCGCCTTCTTTCGCCGCCTTCCAAAGAACGAAGTCGCGAACATCCGCCTTATCGTATTCGTCAGCATCCACGCGGGCACCGGCGCGGATACCCGAGAGATCGATCTTGGAGAGCTTTCCATAATCGGGAAACTTTTCAACCCGGAAGTAATACGATCCATCGCTCCGGTAGGCGTATCCCTTCTGTTCCAGGGTCTGGATCAGCTTCACCATATCATCGATATGGTCCGTGGCCCGGACGACGTATTCCGGCCTTTCCAGGTTCAATAGCTGACGATCTATTTCAAAGGCTTCAATATATTGGTTGGTGTAATCCCGCAAGCTCATGCCGGCAGCTTTGGCATTTCGGATGGTCTTGTCATCCACGTCTGTCAGATTCATCACCTGAATGACTTCATATCCCTCATACTTCAGGAAACGCCGCAGGATATCCTGAAAAACAAACGTGCGATAGTTTCCGATATGGGCGTAGCCATAGACGGTCAGGCCGCAGGTGTAAATCCGAACCTTTTTGTCTTCAAGAGGTTGGAAATCTTCAACCCTGCCCGCCAGCGTGTTGTAGAAGCGCAGAGCCATAGGACGGCTGTCACTCGAACGGAGGAATTGTACATTCTATCGGCGTATTCAAACTCCCGTCAAGAAAACCGGCTTCTGGGGGCTGGTGGGGCTCCAACGGAAGCTTTAGTTCACCGGATGACAGCAAGATCGGACAGGCTTTATTCCGGGAAGACCACCAAATCGGTTACTGTCGCTGCCATCCAAAACAGGACAGATCTGGGCAGCACTTCTTAGGCCCGGATAAGATGCCGGATAGAACCGCATCCTTCGGATTCGCGCGGGCCATCACTTGATTGAATGCGGCCTTCGGATGATGTCATTCACCGCAGGGCAGGCGGAATGCCATCTTCGATTAAACGGCGGTTACTTTGATTCCAGCTTTTTCGAGCGCCCGCATGTCAGTCTTGCTGATCCCCGAATCGGTAATCACTTCATCGATGGACGTTGGTGGCGCAATCAGACACAGGCTCCGTCGGCCGAACTTGCTGGAATCGCAAACCATCACAACACGCCGCGCAACTTCCACCATAACGCGGTTGACCTTTGCCTCAAGCAGGTTCGGCGTCGTCAGCCCATAGGTCACATCAAATCCATCGACTCCGAGAAACAGGATGTCCGCCTGGAGTTGCCGTAAAGTCTCTTCGGCCAGCGGCCCCACAAGCGAAAAGGACCTTTCCCGCAAAATCCCGCCTGTCAGGATCAATTCCATCGGAGTCGGCGCCAATTCCGCCGCGATATTGACGGCGTTTGTGATAATCGTCAGGTTGCGATGATGTCGCAATGCCCGTGCCACCGCTGTGGTGGTCGTGCCGGAGTCGAGAAGCACAGATTGCCCTTCCTTCACTTCGGCTGCAGCAGCCTCGCCAATTCGGCGTTTCTCGTCCTGGTGCAGATTTTCTTTTTCCTTCAGGCTGGGATCGATCAGGGTCCCGCCCCCGGCAGGGAGCCCGCCCCCATGCGCCCGTTGGATAAGTCCTTCCGTGTGAAGTATCTTCAGGTCATTTCGAATTGTGACGTGGGAGGTGTTGAACCGATCCGCAAGCTCACGAACCAGCACACGCCCTTCCCGCGCCACGATATCAACGATTGCCCGTCGCCTTTCTTCGGCAAGCATATTTCTTCTACCCTTTCCCACTTTAGGATACAGCCGCTCTGTTTTTAATGCCTTTCGTAAGGTTTGTCAAAGCTTTTCCTGCTCCACGGAGTTGGCCCTGTCATTTCCGGAGGCATTCAGTGTCGCCCCGAAGGAGGAGACCCGCGCGGGCTCCCCATTCAAACGTGTGCCTTCTTTCATTCGCCTCGCGAGCCCCATCCCTACTGCGGGAGGGGCTCTGATTGATCAAATTAATGCAGTCCTTTGAAAATGCGCAAGTTCCAGCCTGCGGGAACAGCTAAATTATCAGAGTATTTTTGCCCTGATGCGCACTGAGGACCATGCGGACTTTCCTGGCCAGCGAGTCAGGAGAGAAAGGTTTCTGAAGGAAGGCCGTGTTAGGGTCAAGAATACCGTGGTGGACAATGGCGTCATCGGTGTAGCCGGAGATATACAGGACGCCGATGCCCGACCTGGAGGCCGTCAGCCGCCCCGCCAGTTGTCGCCCGCCCATCTGAGGCATGACAACATCGGCGATCAACAGGTGGATAGGACCCTTGAAACGCGAACTCATTCGCAGCGCCTGCTTCCCGTCCGATGCCACTAAAACTTTGTACCCATGCCGTTCGAGCGTCTCTTTGATCAGCAGCCGAAGCGATTGCTCGTCCTCAGCTACGAGAATGGTTTCGGAACCTTCCAACTGGCCGGATTCGATGTGGTCCGCAGGCAGGGTTTCCATGGGACCCGGAACGCGGGGGAAGTATATCTTGAAGGAACTGCCGACGCCCGGTTCGCTGTAAACCCAGATGAAGCCGCCGCTCTGCTTGACGATTCCGTACACCGTGGCAAGACCCAGCCCCGTTCCCTTACCCTGTTCCTTGGTGGTGAAAAACGGCTCGAAGATGCGCTTCTGCGTCTCGCTGTCCATCCCCATGCCCGAATCGGTCACCGCAATCATCACATAATGCCCGGGCAGGCTCGGACGATGGGCGCGGGCGTACGCTTCGTCCAACTCGACGTTCGCAGTCTCGATGGTCAGCCTCCCTCCGTGCGGCATCGCGTCCCGGGCGTTCACCACCAGATTCATGATGATCTGCTCCACCTGGCCCGGGTCGGCCCTTACCATGTCCAGCTTGGGAGACGGAACGGTCACAAATTCAATGTCCTCGCCGATCAGCCGTTCGATCATCTTACGCAGGTTCTCAATGACCACATTGAGGTCCAGGACGCGCGGGGCAAGGACCTGCTTGCGGCTGAATGCCAGGAGTTGCCGGGTCAGCAGCGCAGCGCGGTCTCCCGCTCTTTTGATCTCCTCAATTTTGCCGCGCTGGTCTTCATTGACCCCGGAAGAATTCAGCAGCAGTTCACAATAGCCAGTGATAATCGTGAGAAGATTGTTGAAGTCATGTGCGATCCCACCGGCCAGCCGCCCGACGGCCTCCATCTTCTGTGACTGCCGAAGCTGTTCTTCCAGGCTCTTTCGTTCCGTAACGTCAATCGAAACACTGCCGACAAAGACGTTCTGCCTGCGGTCATGAAAGGGGAACTTGATCGTCAGCCATTCCCTGGTTTCCTCGTCCCCTGGAAGCGCCGTCTTTTCGTACATTTCGATCGGTTGCCCGGCAGCCAGCACCTGCTTATCCGCCTCAGCCAGAGCTTTGGCAATTTCCTGCGGCCAGATTTCAAAAGGTGTTTTGCCTAGAATCTCCGTGGAACGTTTGCCGACGTATTTTTCGAAGGCGCGGTTAACATAGACATACCGGCCTCCCACGTCCCGCATGAATGCCACCACCGAGCTATTGTTCATGAAGACGTTAAAGCGTTCCTCGCTTTCGCGGAGGGCATCTTCTATGCGCTTCTTTTCAGTAGCCACATCAACGAATATCGCGTAGCCGCATATATTGCCTGCACCGTTACGGATGGCCACGGCCCGCAACTCCACTTCAAGCCACGAACCGGACCGCGTGCGACAACGGGCTTCGCCTCGATACATTGGCTGCTGCTGGAGTTCTTCCGTCACCCTCCGGAACGCCTCCCTGCCGCCTTCCAGATACCAGGCAGGTGTCTTGCCCAGGATTTCGCTGTCAGGGTAGCCCAGCAGATTGCGGTGGGACTCGTTCTGCTGAATGATGCGGCCGGCCGAATCGTGGATGGTGATTCCTTCTCGTACCCCTGCCACGACTTGCTGGTAAGTCCCCAGAGGGTCATCCAGATTATAGCGGATTGCCCTGTCTTGGGCGGGAACGGATGCCCCGGCTGGTTTGGTGCGGGCCGGAGCTCCAGTGGCAGAAGACTCTCCACCCGGCGACAAGCATTCACTGCGGGATTGAGGAATGGTCAGGTTTTCACGCGCGGAGAGGGTATCCGCCCGGCGGCCGGAAGCTTCAAGCAGGAGCCTTTTCTTGTTTGCAGTCCCGCTTCGCATCTCACTCGCTTGGGGTTTTGTTCAAATCTTCGAGACCAAAATCCGCCCTGGTTTTTCGTCCGCCCAAATCATCGGCGAAAACTCGATTTGCCGTCGCGCCATAAATTTGGCGTTGGCTGCCCCCTTCGCTCGCCCCCGCCTTCGCCAACGAAGCTCCGGAAGCGGGCCCGGCTTCTCCTGGCCGGTGAACGTCCGGAACAGTGGACTTCACAAGGACGCCACAATGAACTCTATCGGCTGCACCAGATTGAACTTGAGAATAAGTAGTTACTCGTACACACTTAGACAACTTGCAACTCCGTCCGCATGGCTGAAAGGAGGTCGCAAAAATTGAAACGCGTTGAACGCACTCGCGGTGCCTTGAAATACACATTTGACCACCGCCACGTTCCCGTTCTGGAGGTCGAACAGGGCGAGTCATTTGTTCTTGAAACGGAAGATGCGCCCTCGGGTTGCTACCGAAAGCCCGAAGACGCCGCACATCTACTCGACGCCTGGTACCTGAAATATTCACCTGCCATGGCCAATCCGGTTACCGGGCCAGTCTTTATTCGAGGCGCTGAACCGGGCGACACGCTGATCATTGAAATCGAAAATATCGAACTGGACGAGCAGAGCGTCACCTACTGGCGCCCCGGCCACAGGCCCCTCGGGGATTCGGCCCGATGGCAAGAACTGGGCACGCCGACCATGACCATCGGCCGCCACACCAATGGCTCGGTCATCGTCAGCGAGGCCTTCACCATGGAAGACGGCGAGATCCACCGCCATCCGCTCAATCTGCAGTTTCCGCAGTCGCCCTTCATCGGCACCTTAGCTGTCGCTCCTGAACGCGAAGCCGCCACTTCGGGCCTCGGCCAGGGAAGCTGGGGAGGCAATATGGACGTGCGAGACATACGTCCAGGCGCACGAGTTCTGATTCCCTGCTACCACAATGGCGCTTTGCTATATGTGGGCGACGTTCACACCTGCCAGGGGGATACCGAATTCTACGGGACGGCCATGGAAACTCGTAGTGCGGTGACGCTTCGCTGTGAGGTCATCAAAGGAAAAAACCGGCCGTTTGTGCGGATCGAAAAGGGTGAAAGCCTGATCGCGCTTGCTTGCGCAAAGCCCCTCGAAGAAGCTGTCTGGCGCGCCAGCACCCAGTTGATGGAATGGCTGATCGAGGATTACGGGTGCTCACAACGCGAAGCGTATCTGTTGCTCGGCGTGAATCCAGATTTCCGCGTGAACGTCTATCAGATGGCCCCTATCGCCAACCTGCAGTTCACCGCCGGTGCGGAAATCATGAAGAAGTCTATACCAGGCTTTAGCTGATAACGTAAGGGGAAATGGGAATCTGGGGTGAGCGACGGGATTCGAACCCGCGACGTCCAGATCCACAGTCTGGCGCTCTACCAGCTGAGCTACGCTCACCACAAGGCGGGTGTATCTTCATTATCTAAACATTGCGGGGCCAAAAGTGTCAATGTGAAGCCAGGCGGCGCATGAGATCCAATGACAATCCGGTCACCGGCACGGTCACAAGATGATCCTCTCATCGCCCTCGCGGCGGGTGACGCGCTCGCGGTCAAGATATTCAAGCAGCGGAATTGCATATTTGCGGCTGAGGCCGGTAAGCTCTTTGAATATTCCGACATTGATGCGACTGCTCTTGGTTTTCTGGCGCATCAGGATTTCGCGCAGCCTGCCGAGCGCCGAGGAATGGAAAATCAAGTCCTCCGCCACTTTCACCAGGACTTTCTCTTTCAGCAGCATCTGAAGGATCTTCTCCGCCCTCGCCCGATCGATTTTGAGTCCTGCCAGCACATCGCTCGCTGCGGGAACGGCCAACCCGGCGGATTCAAACGCCTGCACAATCTGTGTACGCGCGGCCGCCTCCTCCGGGCTCAGTGCAATCTCGCGCCCGGCCAGCCGAACCGTCTCTCCGCTGATGTCGATCTTACGCTCCGTCTCCAACTGGCGCAGCACGGCATTAAAGACCACAGAAGAAGGAGTTCGCTTATGCGTGTCACGCACTTTTCCCCGCAGATCTTCCTTGGAAATGCCACTCATCAGCGGATTCGTGCGATGAAAACCTTCGAGTTGCTTGACAACCTCATCGGCGAGGTATTGAAAATGATCAGCGTGGATAAGGACGCTCGGAGGCTGGTCGAGAAGAAGCAGATGCTTTTTTGCCTGAAGCGCCCGACCCAATTCTGCAAGGTCTGTTTCGGTCCTGCCCGTCCGGGCCGTCAGCATTGCAATGGTGGCTTCCCCTGCCCCGCGCACCAGAGCCTCCAGGCGCTCTTCCTCACTTCCCTTTTCCATGACGGAAAGAAATTGTGCGACCGCGGGATCAGACAGCCGATGCCGTGCCGGCTGATTATCCAGCACCATGCCCCCGCCGATCGTCACCACCGGCGAAAACTGCCGGATGATAAATCGGTCGCCCGGAAGATAGAGCCCCGGCTTCGCAAGGCGCAATTGCGCGTAACCTCGCGTTCCCGGGCGCAACTCCTTCGTATCGAGCAGAGCGACTTCTGCGATTGTCTCCGCTGTTCCGGAATGGAAATGCACACGCGCGCGGTTACGGAGCGGGCGCGCCGAAGGCAGCAGGTTCAAGGTGCAATCAAGTTGCGTCGTGGCGTGGAAAAGTCCCGGAGCAGTCAGGACCATGCCGCGCTCGATTTCGCCGCTTTCTATTCCAGCAAGGTTCAGCGCGGTCCGCTGGCCGGCAACGGCAATCTCAGCAGGCGCATTATGCACCTGAATTCCCCGGACACGCGCGCGGCGGCCCAATGGAAAAATCTCAACTTCGTCCTCCTTGCGAATTGCTCCCGCGATCAGCGTGCCCGTCACTACAGTCCCGAATCCTTTCATCACAAAGGCGCGATCGATCGGCAACCGAAACGGCAGCCGCAACGGTCTTTCGGCGATTTCCTGCCCGAGGCGACGCAGTTCGCGCTTGATGTCGTCCAAACCCTCGCCGGTTTTTGCACTGGCGGCGATGATGGGCGCGTCCGCAAGAAAGGAACCCCTGGTCAGGTCCTGGATTTCCAGCCTGACGAGATCGATCATGTCGCGATCCGCAAGGTCGCACTTGGTAATGACCACGATGCCCTTCTGGATGCCGAGCAGCCGGCAGATGTCAAAATGCTCGCGTGTCTGCGGCTTGATGGATTCATCGGCGGCGACGACCAGCAGCACCAGATCGATTCCGCCGACGCCGGCCAGCATGTTTTTTACAAAGCGCTCGTGGCCGGGAACATCCACAAAACCCACCCGCAGATCGCCGCCAAGGTCGAGATGTGCAAAGCCGAGATCAATTGTGATTCCGCGCTTCTTCTCTTCTTCCAACCGGTCGGGATCGATGCCCGTCAGCGCCCGCACCAGAGCGGATTTGCCGTGATCAATGTGGCCCGCAGTCCCAAGGATCAGATGTTTCATTAGAAATGAATTATCAGCGACGTCGCGTTATATGGCAACTGCTGAACCAATCTGCGGTTGAGCAAGAAACGAAATCCAATGAGAAATTGACTCTTGCCGTCCACCGCAAAACAGGCAGATCCGTCGGTTAAACCGGTCAACCGACTTGGCTTTTGAGGCGAGGCCGTCGAGAACAAGGAACAGTGGCATGAAGCCTGCGGATTTTACTACAGAAAGCGCGTCACGGGGGCTATCAGACGATCAGCGGTCATTCGAATCCAGCTTCTGCTTTGTGACTGCATCTACTGAATAATCGCCTGCTGCAAGCCGGGCCTGGTGCTCAGCTTCGTTGGCTTGGATACGCTGGAATGCGGCCAGCGCTTTGCGCTGCTCCGCTTCGTCGCCGAGTTGCCTGTATGCCTGCGCGAGTTGGAAATAGGCGACATCGTCTTCGGGATTGATCGATAGCGCCTTTTTCAGATGGGTGACTGCCATCGCCGGCTTTTTCTCATAGATCAGCACGCGGGCCATTCCTACTTGTGCTTCCTCAAAATCCGGATAGCTCCTCAGGGCTTGGGTAAAAAGTTCCTCGGCCTTACTGAACTGCCCCAGTTGACGATAAATCTCTCCGGCTTCGTAAGCTGCACTTGCATTTGTAGGATCCAGCTTCACTTCTTGCTCAAATTCTTTTAAAGCCTCGGCCTGCGAGCCAGGCTGCTTTGACCGTAAGAAGGCGCGACCCAGCCGATAATGGATCCCAGGGTGGTTTGGATCGATTGCGAGAACCGTCCGATACTCCCTTATGGCGAGGGCGTAATCGCCCTGGCTTTCAAAAAGGTCCCCTGAGGCAAGGTGCCTCCACAGTGATTCTGGCGCCACTTGCTGAAGCTTCTCCATCGAGAGGTAGGCAAAGTTTCCGCACAGGCGACCCGTCTGGTAAAGGACCTCCGGATCATTCGGGAAAAGCCGGGTAAGCTCCACGGCCACTTCAACGGCCTCTCCATCGCGATGCAGACCCGTGTAACTCCTCTCAAGATAAAGACCCAGCATCCTTTTCAGCATGGGGTTCTGAGTTTTCCGGAATCCCTTGGCGAGTTCGGGAAGCGCCTAGCCATACCGGCCGAGTTCGGACTGGGCCATGGCAAGGAAGTACGTGGCATTCTCAAGTCCGGGCTTGAGTTTCAAGGCTTGCTGGAATGCCGGGACCGCCTGCTCGAACTTTCCCTGCTGAAAGCGTGCCAAACCGAGATTCGAATAAACCTCGGCCACCCCGGGACCCAGCCGCACCAATTCCTCGTAAGCCCTTTCTGCAGCCGAATAATTTCCGGAAGCCATTGCCGCTGATGGTGTCCGGCTGTGTGTGGAAAAAGAAAGCAAGACCGAAGATCAAAGGAACTGACTGCCCTACATGGACCGCCAAAACGTTGCAGAATTCAATCCGCTTTGCCACTCCCCGATGTCATTCGGTGGGTGCAGGCGCAGTCTGCCGGGGAGAGTTCTGCCAAAGAACACGAAATTTCTTGAGTCCGCGAGCTATTTGGAGTAGAAAAGGTTTCTTTGAGCTACGCCCAGGGCAGCACAGCGCGGCATGCATCGAAACCTTGACGGGGTGAAACATTCTCCTCATTCACAGGGTCCATCAAGTTCGGTCGCAGAGGAAACCATGAACGGAAATGTCGGGGTGGCTATTGGGCTGGTGCTGCTGGGAGGATTTCTGCAAGGCAGCTTCGCGCTCCCCATGAAGCGCATGGGGCGCTGGCGATGGGAGAACACGTGGCTGGTGTATTCGATGGCAGGTATGTTGCTCCTGCCTTGGATCATGGTTTTTACGACCGTCCCCCGATTCACTGAAGTCCTGGCAGAGGCGCGAGGCCTCACGATTGTGGAAGTCGTGATTTTCGGGTTCTGTTGGGGAGTAGGCTCCACATTGTTCGGGCTAGGCATCACCCGTGTGGGCATGGCCCTCACATTCGCGATTGTCCTGGGCATCACCGCCTCTCTCGGCTCGCTGCTGCCGCTCGTCGTGCTGCATCCAGAACAGCTCTTCACTCGCCAGGGTTATGCCCTTATTTTCGGCTTAATCATCGTCATTCTGGGCATCATGGTCTGTTCGCTGGCAGGCCACCGGCGTGAACGGGAACTTTCAAGCCAATCCGCACAGCGCGGCGGAGCGGATTTCTGGCTGGGGCTCGTGATCTGTATCTTCTCCGGAGTTTTTTCGGCCATGCTCAACTTCAGCTTTGTCTTTGGCAAAGACTTGCAGGATGCCTCCCGCGCTGCAGGCGCTTCGCCTGCGATGTCTTCCAACCTGATCTGGGCGCTTGCCTTGAGCGCGGGATTCGTTGCCAATGCGGGGTATTGCATTTATCTGTTGCAAAGGAACCGTACCTGGGGCGTGCTGAGAGAGAAAGACATCTCACGGAGCTATTGGCTGGGAGCCGTACTGATGGGTGCTGTGTGGTTCTTTGGCATTGCGTTTTACGGTATGGGCGCTACGGGACTTGGCACGTTGGGAGCCGTACTCGGCTGGCCCGTGTTTATGGCGATGAACATCACTGCTGCAAACGTCTGGGGGGTGCTGACTGGTGAATGGCGTGGCGCCAGCCGCCGGACATACAGCATTTCCTGGGCAGGCATCCTGATCCTGCTGATCGCCATTTATATCATTTCCCGCGCAAGCACGCTGTAATCAAAATCGGCGTGCAGAATAATTATGAGGGCCGCACACGGCCGTATCCCGGCAGGCTGTTGCGCGTTCCTCAAATGCACGGCTTCCTTCCCCGCTTCAACTCACAAATCTTTTGTGGTCCGCCTTGACTCAAGCAATTCCGAGTTTTTTCTGCATTTGTTCCAGAGTGACGCCCTTGGTTTCGGGATAAATGAAGAGAACCACAAAGAACTGGAGGACCATCATCGCCGCAAAAAAGACGAACGGATAAGCGCCGGATGATGCTGCCATTAACGGGAATATGCCCGAGATGAGCGCATTCATGAACCAGTGCGAAAAACTTCCAAGGCTCTGGCCTTTAGCTCTTACACGGTTGGGGAAAACTTCGCCGATGTAAACCCAGATTACGGCGCCCTGCGAAAATGCGAAAAATGCGATGTAGCCCATCAGAAGCCACACCAGCAGATGCTCATGTCGTGCGGTAAAGAAAACCATCGCGACCCCGGCCAGGCACGCCGCTGTGCCGACGGATCCAATCAACAGGAGAAGCTTGCGGCCGACCCTATCGATGACCGACATGGCAAGAACTGTGAATACCAGATTTGTCGCACCCACAGCCACAGCCTGAATATCTCCGGAAACACCGTGAAAGCCGGCGCGCCCAAAAATATCATTCAGGTAGTAGAGGATTGCATTAATTCCGGAAAGCTGGTTAAACATGCCTATCGATACAGCCAGAAAAATCGGCAGCCGATATTTCCACGAAAACAGCGGCTCCTTTTCGCGCTCGAGGTGCATCGAATCGAGGATGTCTTGGACTTCCTGCTCAACACTTTCTTCACCGACCATCCTGAGTACGTCACGCGCCTCATCCACGCGCCGCTTCTCGACAAGCCATCGCGGGCTCTGCGGAATTCCGAAAAGCATCACAAGAAACAGGGCTGCCGGAACAGCCGCAACGCCCAACTTCCATCTCCATTCCGCAGCGCCGAATTGCATCAGTGTGATCAGGTAGTTTGAGAAATATGCAAGCAAAATCCCCAACACGATGTTGAACTGGAATAATCCGACCAGGCGGCCCCGCCACTTTGCCGGAGCGATCTCCGCGATGTACATCGGGCCAAGCACTGAGGAGCCGCCGATACCAAGTCCGCCGATAAATCGAAAGAAAACAAGCGGGTGCCATCCCCAGGCAAATGCGCACCCGAGGGCCGAGACCAGATACATCACGGCCAGCATGCGCAAACTGTTCCGACGACCAATGCGGTCACCGGGTATTCCGGCGCACATCGCTCCCACAATGGCTCCCCAGAGTGCGATGGAAACAGTCATTCCCAGAAGGCCGGGCGTGAGTTGGTAAGTTTCCGTTAAAGCCTTTGTCGTTCCGGCAATTACAGCCGTGTCAAAGCCAAAGAGGAGGCCTCCAAGCGCAGCCACAATGGTGCTCTTGATCAGGAATTTGTTCAGGTTCATAAGCCTTGGTATCTCATTCAGTTCTCTGGTGAAGATTCGCCGTCCCAGATCGACTTCAACTTCCAGACGTCCAGCCTCACGATCCTCGCACTGTCTCCCTTCGAAAACAATGCAATTTCCCGGCTGGCAGCGGATGGGAAAATGAGGTCACTTATCACCCGCACGCCGCCGTTGACGAAGACTTCAACCGAACAGCGGTCAACAAAGATGTGTAATTCAATGGCCTTCCCTTCTTCCAGATTCAAGGGCGAGGTTTGTACTCCCGAAAACCTCGGATCAAAGATCGTATTACCTGACCGTGTTCGGTCAACAAAAAGCTCTGACTTCCCGCGATCAAAGCCAATCGTGGTCTCCTCTGCGGGACCCTTCCGCACTTCCACTCCAAAGGATTGCGCATGCTCAGGCTCGAAGATGGCCTTGATTTCAAGCGTGTCTCCCTGCACACGGTTCGATCGCAGCATGCGATTTGCCGCATCAATGCTCTGGTCTTCAATTGCGAAGTGCCGCCCGCGCAGGTCCCTCAATTCTTCCACCGGTTCCTGAACCAGGCGGATTCCCTGCGGCAGGCGCCTCAGTTTGAGCACGCGGGGGATTGACTGAATACCTCGCCAGGGAGATGTAGGAACATGCGCAGCATATTCCCAATTGCCAAGCCAACCCATCCAGATGCGACGGCCGTCAGAGGTCGGAATGTCGGAGAATGAAGTCGAAGCATAAAAATCTTTGCCGTAATCGGCCCACAGGACTTTGCTCTTTGAGTTCTCGTCAACGAACCTTTTTCCATCGAAGCTACCTACAAAATACTGATTGCCGGAGCCGCCCGCGACGCCGCCGGGATTCAGGTTAACGCTGAGCACCCATCTGCTTTGTCCCGGTTCGTTTTCCACGGGCAGCTTAAACAGATCGGGGCATTCCCATGCGCCGCCAGTTGCACCGGCTGGCCCGAAGTCGCTGAGAGCAGTCCAGTCCTTCAAATCCTTCGAACTGAACAGCCGCACCCTGTGCTGAGTGGGAAGCGCAACCACCATGACCCACGTGTGGTCGGGCCGATACCAGGAAACCTTCGGATCACGGAAATCCGCAAGGTGAAGGTCAATGACAGGGTTTCGGGAATACTTTGTCCATGTGCGGCCGCGGTCATTGCTGTAGGCGAGGTTCTGATTCTGGGTCTTCCCGTTGTAGCCCGTGTAAATAGCAACCAGGCAGGAGGCATCGCCGAGGCCTGAATTCCCGCATAACCCGCTTGAATTGTGACGGTCAACGACGGCGCTGCCGGAAAAGATCATTACGCCGTTCGCTTCGGGTATGGCGACCGGCAGTTGCTTCCAATGAACGAGGTCGCGGCTGACAGCATGGCCCCAACTCATGTGCCCCCATTGATCACCGAAAGGATTGTACTGGAAGAAAAGGTGATACTCGCCTTTGTAATAGACAAGTCCGTTGGGATCATTCATCCAGTTCTTCAGCGGAGTGAAGTGAAACTGCGGCCTGAATTGTTGATCGTAGGCTCGACCTTGTCCAAAGGATATTGTGCTCCGGGCAACCAGGAGCAGAGTGACCACAATCAATCCCCGCCACAACGACTTCATCCCCCGACGGCCCGTTGCCGGACGATCAACACGCAGTCTTCCTTGTTCTTCCATGCAGCTTTGTCCTGGTCGCCCCGATGCCGATCTGAACTGCCCGTATGCTCGAGTGTCTGCCGCCGGCGCCCGCTTCATTCCTCTCGACCCGCCGAGTATATCTCAGAGGCAAGCAACAGCAAATCGTTGATTCTTCGGCTATGAATCAACTGGCGCAGGGTATGTCTCAACCTGGAATCGCGTGGCCTTATAGTCACTCGCACGGTACTCAGCGGGAATCGTAATCGTATTGCCGTCACGCAACTGGCGGAAATGCGGAGAACAGATTTCAACTCCTCCTTCATTAAAACTATCCTGAATGTTTTGGTGAAGGTCGGAGTAAATTTGTGCCATCCGGGCAGCCTGGTTCGTATAAACATTGAGCTGATATTTAACGTAAAAATCATCGAGTGCTGTCTGAAGAACGAAAGGCTTCGGCTCTTTCAGGACGTGAGGAGTCTTGTCAGCAGCCTTGAGGAGGAGTTCGTGGACCTTCCGCCAGGGCGCGTCATACCCGATCGTAACACTGGTGTGCAGGATGAGGCCCTCGGCACGGGAGCGGGCGCTATAGTTCCTCATAGGCGAGCCAAGCGCTGTAAGGCTGGGAAGAATGACCTCTTCATTCTTTATCGTCAGCACTTTGGTGTAGAGAAACGTCCGTTCGATCACGTCGCCGGTCGTATCCCCAATGCGCACTCTCTCGCCAAGTTGAAAAGGACGCATGTACATCAGAACAATCCCGGCCACAAAGTTTCCCACCGTTGAAGTAGATCCAAAGGAAATCATCAGACCCAAAATGATGGAAATTCCTCTCGCCGCAGTGCTCCCCGTCCCGGGAATCAGCGGGGCAATAAAAAACAGCGTGACAACGATGACCGTTACCTTGATGATCAGCCCGGTCGGCCGTGCAACATCCCGGTGGATCCACGGCTCCAAACTGATAAGGCCCCTTTCCGCCGCGCCAAAAACGTAGCCGATCATCTTCAGGATAAATCGGGCAACGACAAGGATAACCAGGATATAGAACAGATTCGGCAAGTAGCCCAGGGCTCCCTTGATGATATGGACGATGGGGATCCATAACCAAAGGCCCACTTGCCTCGCGTATCCCTGAGTGGCTGGGAACTGGCCAAAAATAATCAACGCCGCAGCCAGAACAACCAGTGCAAAACAGAGGAGGTAAAACCATCGGACAAGTCTGCTGACGTTCGAGAACAGTGTTGGGGCGGATACAAGCTCAAGTCCTCGAAAGCGGAGAGACCTGATTCGCTCGCGGCGATTTTCAAGAGAACTCAGCACACGGCGCTTAGCCCGACCCAGTACCAGCAGAATCAGGATCGCACCAATTACCACAAGGCCTGTAATGATCAGACGCTTAACCAATTCTCGATAGCCGGCTGGAATCAAAAGCGCAAATTTCGTTGAGGATGCACCAGCAAAGGCCCTCGAAACAAAGGCTGTCTTATCCATCGTTTGAGGCGAGACCGCCGGGAAATTTACGGCATGATGCTCCGCAGCAAGCCTGCTACCAGCGCTTGTCACGGCAGACTGGGCCAGCACCAAGTGACCCGCTGCTAGAGCGACCCAGACCAAACATGTCGATATCCAGAAGACCATCCTTTTCATTTCAAGCCTCCTTGTGGAATCCGAGCGACATCAAATTCCACGCTAAGATAGCACCGGTTGAGTCAAGTTGGCAGCAACTCGGCGAAGGATGAATCGTGGCCACAAATCTTGGGTTTCAGGCCAAGGACTTATGTTGAAGTCACAAAGGCATGCCATTCCTGATGGCAATGGCACATGGATTTTTCATGTCACCTTAGCTTCTATAAAGGTCCTTGCTTCCCAACTCATCAGCCGGAAAGATGCGGATCCTGTCGAAGGCCGCGGGGGACCAAGGATTCGCGATTCCAACGTTTCTTGGTTGAACCGTCCAGCCGGACTCATAAATGTGCTTTGCGTATTTCAGGTTAACTTCTTAAGAGCATTACCTGAGGCTTTGGATTTTAGGATCGTACAAACCCCTATTGCACTTCCTTGTGCTATCGCAGATAATGAGGGTCATACGAAAATCGTAGAGCGAAAATTGCTGAGCGGATGAAGCAATAAGGGTTCTCGGGAAACAAGGGATCCTGCCACGTTGTCTCTCCGGATCCAAGACCCGTCCTGGAGGCAAGCCATGGGGATACTCCAACCCGTGCCCAATACCGTCCGACTGGAACCCGGCGTCGATCTCCTGGAGGCAGCAAAAGCCGGTGATGCTGAAGCTTTTCAGGTTTTGACCGAACGGGCTGCGCCCATCATCTTCCGGCGGGCCCTCAAGATCACATCAAACCATCACGATGCTGAAGATGTGCTGCAGGAAACCCTTCTTAAGGGATTCACTCACATTTCACAGTTCCGCGGCGAGGCCGAGTTGTCCACCTGGCTGGTTCGTATCGGGTTGAACGAAGCGATCATGTTGCTCCGAAAGCGCAAGCGGGATGTCCCACTGGATCCCGACGCGGGTGCAACTGGAAAGATCGAAGAGTCTCCCGTCGCGTTTCAAAACCAAAAATCGGAAGCTGACACCCGGATCGTCAGAACAGAAGCGAGGGGGCTGCTGAACAAGGCGCTGCGCCGGTTGCCTGCAAGGGCGAGGCAGGTCCTTCACCTGCGATACCTGGAGGGCTGTTCCATAGAGGAAACAGCCACGCGGTTGAATCTGAGCCGCGGGTCCGTAAAAGCTTACGCCTGTCGCGCACGCGCGAGGCTGCGTAAGGAACTGCGGCGGTTGCTGACACCACGCCGCAGGTTCTCCCGTTCGCGCGCGTGAAAGCGTCCTGAACAAATTCTCCCAAAGCACTTGCAACGGCGTTTTCTGAAAAGGGGAAATAACATGTCGGCTTGTCACCGCATAATGCGGGCGCCACATTCTCAATTCACCTACAGACAGTGAAATTCGATGGCGGGGAGACGAAATTTACACTGGTTTGCACTTTTCTGATAAGCTTTTGCGCATTTCGTGCATCCTTGCGGGCGACCCGTGAGTCTAAAGTAGAGGAAGGCGAGGACGAGCCTTCGTTTGGTTTACTCTCGACCTCAGGAGATTATTGTGTTCAACTCCGGATGGCCTGATCAACAGTTAGCTCCGCCCGCTTCTCACAACCTCTCGTTATTATCAACGTCCACCCGAACCATGAGGTTCCGGCACAACAGCAGGATCAATTGTTCCACGGCATTATCGGGCATGGCGGGTAGCTGCGGTGTCCTGCTGCCCAGCCATGAGGGTTTCGAAGCCCGAAGAATTCAACGAATTCTTGTGAACCGGTTCTCCGGTCACCCAAACAGCGCCGGAGAAACGCCATAACTCGATAACCGAGATGCTTCAGAAGCCATCAGGCTTCTGGGTAAGGACCAAGTTTGCAGCCAGCCAGAAAGGAGCAGAACATTCAGCCGATGGGAGCGCAAAGAAATCTGGCCCAGCCGGGCCAACTCATTCGACGCCCAAGAGTTCTGCTGGTCGATGAGGACCCGAGGGACCGCGACCACTATCGCAGGATGCTGCACGACAGCGGGTTCGACGTCAGCACGAGTTCGGATTTTACCGAGGCGGGACGCCTGCTTGAGAGGGAAAACTTCGACGGCATCGTTGTCAGTCAAGGAGGGCCGGATTTCAAAGGCCGAACGGTCCTGGAGGATTCTGTAGCCAAGGACCGTTATAGACCCGTTGTCGTTCTTTCACGCTATCATGACGTTGGATGCTATCTTGAAGCGATGCAACTCGGAGCCGTCGATTATCTGGAAAAGCCGCTTTCCGCCCTTGAAATCGTACGGGTGTTGACAACGCACCTCCACTCAAAAAACGTAGCTGCTTGAGCAGAATGAAGGAAAGCCCGCAGCAGGCAGTGTTTGGTTCAGGAAACTCAGGAGTCATCTACTTGCGCAGCGTCGCCCGGGGTCCGCTCGGAACATTGCTGACACGTAAAGTGACCGAGCTTACGGTCTTGCCATTAACGCCTGCATTGAACTGTATCTGCTGCCACTCGGGCCTGTTGCCGTCAGGAGCGACAAAAACGGCCCGCGTGGGATACGAATCGTGCGCGGCGACAGGATAGATCGCGGATCCCGACGTTTCTTTCCATCCCTGCGGAATTGCCGTAGTCAAGCTAACCTTCGCGGGAGAGTCGGTATCATTTCGGATAATGATCGGCACGCTGACAGTCATCCCCGGACCCACGCCGGCCTCAGGCGGATACAATGACTCAAGATGCTGCAGCCCGTGCGCTCGCCAGAACTGGCGATAGAAGGCATAAGGACCTCCAAGCTGGATCGATATGCCTTCGTGAGGTTGGGGCTTGTAACCAGGAGCGGGGTGGTATGCAATAGGCCCCTGTGTAATGCCTTCGAAAATATCCCCGGTGGGTGAGCCTCCCACAAGCGACTTACCCAGAATGAAGCGAACCGGGGCCTTGAAGCGGTCCACCATGCTCTTGTAAACAGCCTCTCTTCCCTCGGGACCTGCGTTCTCCTGCGTCTGGTGATAACTCAGTTCTTCCGCACCAAGCTCGTAATACGGAACATGATGTGACGGAGAAACAGTTGTTGAGGGATAAACGGGGCCCTGACCATCAATCCAGTCATGGTGTCTCGCGTTTGTGAAGAAATAGATCTTTTTGGGTTGCCAGGGCCGTAAGCCCTCCGTAAGATTGCCAATCAACTTATAGTCATAAGGAGCCGCAACCTGCTCAGGGAAAACGGTCGGGTTTCCGGCGAGATCAAAAGCTTCATTGGCGATTACTGAAGCGGCCTGGTGATCTCCGTGGTTTTCGCCATCGGCGTAATCCGGAAGCCAAGTGAGGATCACGTCAGGTTCAGTAAGACGCACATAACGCACTGCGCGACCAAGGACGGCGCCGTGGTTCCACGTTTCAAGCGAGATTAAAGGACTCTGGCTGGCTGTGTCCTGCCCGCCGAGGAACCATACGTTCATAATTCCAAGCGATGCCAAGGCGCGCCGCGCTTCGATTTTCCTCACCGCGCAGAGCGAATCAGCCTGTTCGTACCCAACCGTGTTGCCTCCGGAATTCCCACACGTCCCAAATACCACAGCAACCCGCTTATGCTGGTCGAAGACCGCGCGGGCCAGGTAGCTCGCGATCAGGCTCTCATCGTCCGGGTGTGCAACAACGACCAGGATGTCGGCTTTATAGCGGGCGTCCGGCCCGGGACTTGCCGGCGCCTCCGGCAATTGCGCGAAAGACATATTTGCAAACTGGAAGAAGCAAAAAAGAAGAAGCCAAATTCTTGTTCCCATCTTATTCACGGTCAACGTCCTCCACTTTTCAGCCTTTCGGAAATAAACGGCCGGCTGACTCTTTAGTGCAGGAATCATACACCGGACGTTGGAATTTGTCTTGATCTTTGAGCGATCGCAATTCCTGGATATTGCGCTGAAGGCTGAACATCTATTCCGTTCCGCTTGAACGTTTAAGTTCTGAATCACTCAAATTAAAAGCACACCTTGAGTGTAGAGGTTCTGGCTGTTTTTTAAATGGATAATGTCGGGCCACCAGGATTTTGCGCAGAGTTTGCGCGTGATTGACACTCCAAACCTGCGTTTGATAGGCTTTAAAATTGCATCCACCTGCGGCCCGCCACCGACGATAACGGTCGGCAGGCTTGCAGGGCCTTGAGGCAGCAGGAGGGTTACCATGAAAGCTTTCTCCCGAGGCGGCACAGCGTTCTTCATCGCAGTCGCCTTGGCGCTTCCCGCGGCTTGGACTACTCAATCATTGGGCCAGGATGCGGAGCGGGTGGCCCCCATCCCCAATCTAAGCGAAACACAGTCAAGAGAATCCACCCCTCGAACACAGAATTCCGCCCCCACAGGCCCTGTGACCGGCGCTGCGCCGGATTATCAGATCGGCCCTGAGGACGTTCTTCAAATTACCGTCTTCGGAGTTCCAGACCTCAATGAAACGGTGCGAGTGGCCAATGACGGAACGATAGCCCTGCCGTTGCTTGGCCGGATTTCCGCATCCGGACTCACTGCCGATCAACTGCGCGACAAACTCGAAAGAGCCTTGGGCAAGAACCTGCTTCAGAATCCTCAGGTCAGCGTTTTTGTACAACAATTTCAAGCGCGACCGGTCTCGATAGTAGGTGCAGTTGAAAAGCCCGGCCTTTATCAGATCATCGGCCAGCGGAACCTGATCGAGATGCTTTCCCTGGCTGGAGGAATCGCCAAACGCAGCACCGCTGCTGCCGGTAAGCTGGTCTATGTTACGAGGCCCGGTGGGTTCAAAAACCTGAAGATAGTTCCCGGCATGCGCCAGCTTTCTCAGGATAAGATTGCCATTGATCTGAAAGATCTCCTATACACCCAGGCGAACGGTCTGAATATTCAAATCGAGCCCCACGATATTATCGCTGTCTCCAAGGCCGATGTAATTTACGTTGCCGGCAGCGGTGTTCGGAAACCCGGGGGCTTTCTGCTCGAGGACCGCGACTCGATTACGGTCATCCAGGCACTGGCCATGGCGGAGGGGCTTATGCCGGACGCCGCAAAGCGCCAGGCCCGTATTATTCACACGAAACCGGACGGATCTTATGTCGATATTCCGTTGAATCTCGAAAAAATCATCAACCAAAAAGCCCCGGACCCGCAATTGGCCTCCAACGACATCCTCTACGTTCCCACCAGCCGTGGCAAAGCGGTTGCGAAAAGGACAGCGGAGACTATCGTCCAGACTGTCAGCGGATTTCTGATTTTCCATCCCTGAAGCCGACCGTAGTGAACTCCGGTGGTTTATTAGCTTCCGTGGAAGCAAAGGTGGGCTTTAGTTTTCCCGAGCAAATAAAGATTTCAAGCGGCCCTCAGGTCACCGACAGGGAAGGCAGGCGAAAGAATCCCCAACGCGTCCCCACGAAAACTTCTGCCGGAAAACACGCAAGCCTGTTCCTTAAATCACGCATCGGTTCCGGCTATGTGTTCCAAAGTGGAGACAATCCGAATAGTACAGCGCTGTAGATTTCACTCTTAAGTTATTGCAACGTAAATAACTTAACTACTGGCAGGCAATTTCATAATGAACGGTACGTGACTTGCTGTATACTTGAACGCCGGCGCGGGAGGGGGACCTCGCTGAAGTGGAGAACCGAAACTAGCACAAGGAATGTGGAGATTATAGAAAATGGCGCAAGAAACAGCGCCAAAGCTCCACCTGTTGTCGCACGAACCCCGTCACAAGGCGATAAGGAGTGGTCTCGCCACGCTGTTCAGCAGGGTTCCAGCTCCGAAGCAGTTGTCTGTCTCAAGCCAGAATGGTAACGGAAACAGCCACAACGCTCCCCAAATCAGTCTCTTATCGCATGAGCCGCGCCGTAAAGTTCTGGTCGGAGGGCTGGCAACATTACTACGCAGGCACCCGATTCCTGTAAATACCCTTGCGCATCAGGCCGCAGGTAATGGTCATCAAATTCCAGGATTTCGACTGCTGTCGCACGAACCGCGGCGGCACGCTATTCGCAGTGGTTTCGCAGCACTGTTCCTGAAAAACCCTCCTCCACAGCCTTTGATCGTGGGCCGAAACGAGGTGGGGGCCAAGGGGGGGCCAAAGTTCACAGCCTTCTTTTCTTCGTGTCTCCTTCATTTTTCAGTTGTACTCTTCCTGCTCGAAGTACCTTTCTGGATGCTGATGCCGCACCAGACGGAAACCATTCAACTGCCGCAAATTGTTTATGAGTTCCACGAAATCGTACTTCCGAAAGACCTGCCTTCTTTGAAGCCACCCGGGCCAGGTGGCGAACCGGGCAAAGGCACAAGACCGGACAAAGCCCCGGCGCGGGGCAGCACTGCATTCCATCGCAGCGTCACGGTCGTTTCAAATCCGCCCAACCCCGACAACAATTTCCAGACGATCATTCAACCGCACGTCAATCCAGCGCAAAGGATCAACATCAACCTGCGCCTGCCGAACGTGGTGTTGGGAGGGACAATGCCCGTTCCGGGGCCTCCCCCTGAGGTCCCGCCGCCTCCGATGAAGCTTTCGGTGCCAACGACGCTGAACTCCCTTAACATCCCGAAGACATCTGTGGTTGCAATGAAGCCACCGGACTTGATGATCCCTGCTTCTGATTCTCCGAATATGCCGGCGATTCCCGCACCGCCGCCACCCGCTCCACCGCAGCAACAGCCGCCGCCCAAACAGCAAAACATTACAGCAATAGCTACTTTGGGGCTCCAGGCCACTTCGAACGGATCACAAGCTCAGCTTCTTTCGCTTAGCTTGAACCCCGCCCCGCCATCTGAAAAGTTAAGCATTCCCGCGGGAAACCGCTATGGCGCGTTCACGATCTCGCCGGAAGGAAACCATCCTGGGACGCCTTCAGGCAGCGCGAATGGAAGTCCAGAAGGCGGTACGGGAGGTCCCGGCAGTGGTGGTGATGCCAGCACAGGAACGGGCTCGGGCCACGCTGGAGGAGGCGGTGGCGGCGCGGCAGGGAGCGGCTTGACAATCTCAACGAGCGGAAATGCGGGAGCGGCAGGCACAGCGAACGGCGGTCGGCTCCCTGCAAGCTCGCTTGCAAAACTGGTTTACCCAATCCTGCGGCCGCCACCGAAAAACCGTTTTGCAATGGTCGTTACGGCGGGCCCGGTGGGCGGAGGAGGACTCCACATTTTTGGAGTCCTCAAGGGTGGGAAAGTCTATACGATTTTCTTGCCCATGCCGCAAAAAAACTGGGTCCTACAGTACTCCATGCTGAGCACTGCTGCTGACCCCAAAAGGCCGCAAACGAATGGGGTCACACTTCAGATTGATTTCGGAGTCGCGCCTCCGGCCGTGGAGAAACGGTTTGATTTTCATCGCCCGCAACTAACGGAAGAAGAAAAGAAGAAGATGATCATCCTGCACGGAATCATCGCGGCGGACGGGTCAGTCGAGAATCTGACAGTCTATCGCGGAGTTGAAAACGTCGCCGATCAGGCGGCTGTGGCCGCGTTCTCCAAGTGGAAGTTCCAGCCAGCCGTCCGCGACGGCAAACCTATTCCCGTTGAAATCCTGCTTGGGATCCCGGTTGGGTAAGCCCTGCCAGCATCATTGAGTTGCCTTTCCCCCGAGTTAACCTCACCTGCTCCAGGCTTCCGTGAAGAACCGGACCCAGTTACCATGCATTATGCCTTCTATATCGCTTTCATTGAATCCCCGTTCTTTCAATAATTCTGGGATTTTCTGAAGGTCAGCAATGGTTTCAAGGTCGCTGGGTGATTGTTCTTTGCCGAAGCCCCCATCCAAATCGCTTCCGATTGCGACGTGCAGGGCGTTTCCAGCCAACTGGCAGATATGGTCCATGTGGTCGATCACCATTCTGAGTTTCACCTGGCTGTTATCCGTCTCGCCGCGCACGTAGCCGGGCCACAGCATCCACGAGTCCAGAACGCCTCCAATGACGGCACCGCGATCGATGAGAGCTCGAATCTGTTCATCTGAGAACTGGCGGTCTCCGGGTACAAGCGCGCGGCAGTTGTTGTGGCTTGCAAGCACTCTGCCCTGGAATGACTCCAACACCTGCCAGAAGCCCTGGTCCGTCAGGTGCGTCACATCAACGATCATCCCCAGTTGCTCAAAAGCCTTCAGCAGCTCAAAGCCTTTGCCCGTCAATCCTCCGGGGCTTGACGTCCCGCTGCCGTAAACGCCGACCCCGTAATGAGTCAGGCCCACTACGCGAAGACCTTCTTCCCACCAGTTGGCCGCGTCGTCGGGCGAAAGGATCGGGTCCGCACCTTCCATGCTCAGGATGTAACCAATGGCTTGGCGCGAGCCGTTGTGCCATTGTTTGAGGTGATTCCTGATATCCTCCTGGCTTTTCAGCATCCGCATCTGCCCTTGTCTTTCCATGATCCGGTAGTACGTTCGCTGACCGTGGCCCATGGCTGAGGCAATTTCCTGGCTGCGATAATCGAGCATGGGATCATTGACCGTTGTACAGCGCGCAAGGACGGTGGCTAGACAAATCGCCACGTCGCCACGCCGCATTTCCGGAAAGCAAACGGTATTTCTGCCGCGATGGTAATCGGGCATCTGCGCTTCTGCGCGCCGGATTTCTTCGATCGACCGCGTCAGATCGCGGTTCCAGTTCAGGGCATTCCAAGCCAGGTCGAGATGAGAATCCACAACGATCATTCCGTTCTCCCGCAGAATTATGTTTAGAAAGTAGTAAATTCCCTCAGCGCTGTCGATCATTTCGGTACGAGGTATCTTTATCGACAGCGTTATTCGTCACTTGCTTCTCCAGCTTACGAACTTTATCGCAGAATATCAAAGACGTATTTTGTGCAAATCCGAAATCAGGCGCACAGATGCATGATAAAGGGGCGACGATGCGTGCTCTGAGCGGTTGACACGGCAACGGTCGCGGCATATGTTCTTCAAGGCATCTTTTCATAAGAAATGCGGGCCTGAAAGGCCGTTTGATGCTCGCAAACATTCAGGTTGTAAGAGGAACCTCTCATAAGTAGGTGTTCTATGGACCAAAATAAACAAAACGACAAACACAGCCGCAGAGAATTCCTGAAGGCAGGGGCTGGAGCGCTTGGCGCGTTGGGCATTGCCGGTAATTCGCCTGGAATGGCTTCCGGCAAACCTGCGGCGGGTGCACGCCGACCCAACTTTGTTTTCTTCCTGGGCGAAGGAGTGCGGGCGGATGAATTCAGTTCGACGGGAAACAGGATTATCTCCACGCCTCATCTGGACCGCATTGTTCGCGAGGGCATAACCTTCCGCAATGCATTCGTGACCTATGCTCTCTGTTTGCCTTCGCGCGCGTCAATCATGACGGGTCTTTATCCTCACGCCACCGGCGCAATTGACAACCGCAGCCGAATCATTCCCGATGATGTTCCAACCATCGCGGACATGCTGCGCGACGCCGGGTACGAAATCGCCTTTTTCGGCAAAGCCCACATTGAGAACCTCTACAAGCGGGACTGGGACATCTATTTTGGCATTCAGGCGGCAGGCGCGAATTACTATCATCCCGTCATCACCGAGAGCAGCCACGGAGTGGTACAGCCCGCAAGGCAGTACCACGGATACGTCGATGACATCCTCACGGATCGAGCGCTCGAGTGGCTTGGCCAAAAACACGACAAGCCGTATTGCGTCTTTTTCTGGTTCGTCGCGCCTCATGCACCGTTCTACCGGCCTCGCCGCCTGCTCGATCTATACAACGGCGTACGCATCCCCAAGCCTCCAACCTTCGACGACGACCTGAAGGGCTATCCCGGCAAGCCCCTGGCATTCAGGAATGCCGACAACAAGATCGGAACCACGGTTCTTGGCAACGACGATCCCCGCTCGCTCGAAGAACTGGTCAAGGACCACTACGCGGGCGTTGTCAGCAACGACGAGAACGCGGCAAAAATCATGGACGCGGTTGAAAAAGCGGGGACGCTGGATGACACGGCGATCATCCTGAGTTCCGATCACGGGTTCTTCCTGGGCGAATGGCGGTTTTATGACAAGCGCTTCATGCACGAGCCTTCGATCCGCGTGCCGCTCTCGATTCGCTATCCGCGATTGCTTCGGGCGGGCGTGACGCGCGATGAAATGGCGCTGAATATCGACCTTCCTCCAACAGTTCTGGAACTTGCGGGCGTCAAGGTTCCGGAATGGTTCCAGGGACGCAGTCTTGTTCCTTTTATGAAAGGGGAAGCACCGTCAGACTGGCGCAAGGACTGGCTCTATGAATACTACGAATACCCCGGCGCCGAACAGGTCAAACCGCACCGCGGCGTGCGCACTGAGCGCTACAAGCTGATTCATTATTTCCTGGCGCCTCAGGAATTTGAACTCTACGACCTGCAGGAAGATCCCGGAGAACTGCACAATCTCTACGGCGATCCGCGCTATGCGAAGCTCACCAGCGACCTGATGAATCGCATCGAGCAGCTTCGTAAGGAGACTGGGGACGAGTATCAGTACGAAATGCCGAACGCTTATGAATTCGAGAGGCAGAAACCCTGAGGAGACCTTTACATACCATGGAAATTTCTCAGGACCGCTGGCCCATGCGAAGGGTGCAAGACAAGGCACCAGCAGATGCCCGGAGGCATTCCTTCAAGCGTGGATCGCAAGAACCGGGCATGGCCCCAGTTGCAGCACGCGGTGGGTGGTTGAACCAAACAGCGCGAGGTCCAGAACGTTGCGCCCGCGGACCCCGGTGACAATAAGGTCAGTCTGCTCCTGCTCTGCCAGCCTGATGATTTCCTCATAGGGCTTGCCTGCCCTGACGACTGTTTTGATCTCACAGCAGGCCCGAACTTCCGCAGGAACCTTGCCTCCCAAGAGATGATGTATGCGGGCTTCTTCGACATCATGTTGCTCAGGCGAGGGAGGATGCTCCAGGACGTGCAGCAACGAGAGTTCGCTCTTGTATTCCATTGCCATAGAAAGAGCGTATTGCAACGCCCGTTCCGAGCAATCTGAGAAGTCCGAACAAAACAGGATTTTCCGGAGATGAACGGGCTCCGTTGTGTTTCCCGGCGCTACAAAATCGTGTGCAGGCCTGCGTACCGCCAGCACAGGGCATTTGGCCCTCCGCAGCACACTTTCAGTGACCGACCCCAACGTAAGCCGCTGGAACCCGCGCCGGCCGTGGGTTCCCATCACGATCATATCGACATCATTCTTCCTTGCAAAATCCAAAATCGATTCCGTGACGACGCCTTCTTCCACGGCGACCTTCGCCTGCACGGCTCCGATGGCACGGGTCTTCGCAAATTCGCGCAATTGTTCCTCAGCATGCTCGCGCAATTCACCGTAGAACTGCGTGACGGAGTCCGGAACCGCATACTCGGGATAACCGATAATCACCGGGCGCACGACGTGCAGCAGATAAAGCTCAGCGTTGTAATGGCGCGCAAGTGAAATGGAGTAGTCATAAGCTCTCTCGGAGAAGTCTGAAAAATCCGTGGGGCAAAGAATGCGTTCGATTTTTAGCATGGCTCACCTCGGGCCGGATTGCCGAAACTGTTCCTTAACCTCGAACCGTTTGTAACCAGGCAAGCGTCATACTCCCAGGGACTGTTGCCAGGACCTTCCGCGTACAAGCTCAGGGAAAGCGGCGGTGACATTAATTACAGCTTCCAGCGATGGGCGCGCCAGACGGCTTTCGGGCCGGGGAGGGACCTCACGCCAAACCTCTATTATTTGCACCGTTTGCCAGAGTCCCATGGCTCTGTCGGAAACTCCGATGGCCCCTTACCGCGCAGCGCGAACCGTCAGCACCGGGCAGTCAGAACCGGCGACCACAGGATAAGCGACGTTGCTGAGGTGCTGTCGGGCCAACTCTTCCGGGCTGCGGACACCCAGGACGATAAGGTCGGTTTTTCTCTCCTTTGCAATCCTCAGGATCGTTTCGGCCGGGTCGCCGCTCTCGACAATGCATTCCGGCTCACACCAATGCTCTGCCTCAGACGGGAATATCTCCATCAGTTCGTCGCGGAAAGCCCGCGCAAGCAATCGCGCGCTCGTTCGGATCGCCGCGGGAACAACGTGCAAGACAGTCAACCGGGCGTCATATTCCATCGCGAACGAAAGAGCAAACGGGGCGGCAGCAAAGGACTCGGCGGAGAGGTCCGTGGGGTACAAAATGTGGCGGAGCATGATCTCTTCGGCGGGACGCTCGGCCGCGTGCGGGCCCACCGTCAGGACGGGACACTCAGCAGTTCGCCACACTTCTTCCGCCACTGACCCCAGCAGGAAGCGGCGAAGCCCCCGGCGACCGTGGGTCGCCAGAACTAGAAGATCAATCTGATGGTCCTTTACCATCTTGTTTACTTCTTCGGCCACTTCACCGTGGCCAAGAAGGACTTCATGCCCTACGCCTTTAAGCCCTTCGCCTTTCGCTATCTCGGCAAGCCGTTTCTCTGCCGCCTCATTCAACCCTTCCACATACGGGGCCGCTTCGGGCGAAACCAGAGGATAAGGATGCGGAACCACGACGTGTGCAAGGTAAATGGTGGACTCGTAGCGCCGCGCAAGCGCCAGGGCGTACGGCAAACTGGCATTCGACGCCGGGGAAAAGTCCGTTGTCCAGAGGATCTTCTTCAGCTTGATGGGCTTTGCCGCGATCGGTTCGCGATTGGGGACCACTTGGGTTTTGTCCATAGGTCCTCCTGCAAACTCTTATCTGATTCAACGCTAGCAGCCGCCCATTGATGACGCTGTGATGGCGGTCACAACAAGACGTCCGTGCCTGCCCTCGCACTTTATCGGGTGCAAAATCAGCCTCGCCTGAAAACCTGCATGGCCGTCAGGCAACAACCTTTCTGCGAGGATTACGCTCCATGCCGCCCGACGGGAACTTCCTCCCGGGCCTGAACAAGAAACGGCCGGACAAGGCCGTCATAGACGAACCCGCCCGCGAGACCTCCAACGACGGGGGCAAGGATGTATATCCACCACTCATTGCCTCGCGGTCCCGGCAAGGCAATCGAACCGTATCCCACCAGGTAGGCAAAGAGTCTGGGGCCAAAATCTCGCGCGGGGTTCACGGCGTCCATCGTCAGCGGCGCACCGATTCCCACGATGACCGCGACCGTCAGACCGATGAACAGCGCCGCCAGGTTGCTGCCCGGGGCCGCCGTGTTGCGTGAATCGATCAAGGCCAGGATTGAGAGCAGGAGAAGCATCGTAAGGACCGCTTCCACAAGAAACGCGATACCTCCCGTCACCTTTGCGAAATCCTGCGGCGAGACTCCCACGATACCCGGATTGGGATAGAAGCAACTGAACACCATCATCAGCTTCTGGCTACCCGGCTGCCCAATCGTGACGCCGAGCTTGTTTGCCGTCGGCGTCCAGAAGCCGTGCCAGCAATAGAAGAGCGCGAGGGCAGCAGTGAAAGCACCCAGGATTTGCGAAAGCACATACGGTGCAACCTTGCGCACGGGGAATTTTCGGAAGGCGGCAAAGCACGCCGTCACGGCAGGATTCAGGTGCGCTCCTGACACGCCGCCCGAAATATACACGGCCAGCAGCACCGCGAAGCCCCACATCAGCGCTACGCCTGTCAGATCATAGGCGTTGGTGAACACTGCAACCGCAACTGCGCCGTCGCCGATAAGAATCAGAACAAAGGTGCCGACAAATTCCGCGAGGCATTCACCCAGCAGCGATCCTCGTATATTGCGCATATCCGCTCCGCAGTTCAGGCATTTAAATTCGTGAAGAGACCGGTGGTCTCAAGCGCTGCGGGCGAGAAATAGCGACCCCACAGCCCTGTTCCGTCAGGCAAATTGAGACTCGATGGATTTTGCCACGCGCGCGGCTTTATTCCAAGGGAAAGAAACATGCCCCGGCGCGAATGGGCAATAATGGGGAATAAGCAGCGGTGAATCCTCGGGCTTCGGAGGTCTGCATGCTCGGGAGGAGTCGATGCGTCCGCGCCCGAAGTGGTTTGTTATCTTGAGCTGATCGTCTTGAATACTTCCGAGTTAGCTGCCTTCAGGGGAACGGAAGCAGGTACCACGCGAATCTTGACCTCGAGGGGAACACTGGTGGGAGCGAGACAGGCATGATCGTTGCAAGCCTGGTACATGAATTTCCCGGAAAGCGAATAGGTGCCCGGCTTGGCTGTGCGATCGACCTTCAAAATCGACTCCAGTCGCACTTCGCCTTCATATACCGAAATCGGTGAATCAAGAAAATCAAACTTCATCGACTTGCCCCGCGGGTAAACAATGCTCTCGACCTTTAATACCGGCGAGTCCTGGAATACGACGCGGGTCGGGATCAGATAATCAAGCGAGGGCTTGTGGTCGTTGATATGGTAGCCCGGCTGAATGTGCGCCACGACGGCTATTCGCGCCGTCTGTCCCGCATGGACGGCATCCGTTGCGAGAAACACTTGCGCAGACACCACCTGAGGCGCGCCCGAGGCCGACGCCATGCCTGCTCCAAGCAAGAACAGAAATGCAGCAGCCATCAGGCGCATGGCAAAGCCTCGCATCGTCCATATAAAGTGCATTAATAAATCAAATCGGTACTTATTAATTAAACTATAAACCATAAACCAACTGGTGTGATGTAACGGAAGATTAACAAAGTCGATGGACTATCACCATGAACGCAATGAAAGGTCTCGGCACTTCTTTTCAGGTAAACACCCGCATGCTTCACTTCTGCCAGCATGACAATTGGCTTTCCCCGCAAGCGGCTAGATCTGGTGTGCCTTCACAAATTTGTCGTATTCTTTTTTCGCCAGGTTCTTGCTTATCTGGCAGGCCGGGTCCGCCTGTCGGCATTTCAACACCGTCATGCCGCAGCCGCACGAGCATTTTTCCTGCGAAAGGATATTCTCATAATCCTTCAACTGTGCCGCACTCAGTTTGCTGACGTCCACCCCGGGAACCACCGAATTGACCTCCGCCGGCGTGGCAGTTTCAATGTCACGGGAAGCCGTATAGCCGACAGCCTTGAAGTCTGAAACCTTGTGGTCGGGCGGGGCCGCCAGCAATTCCCTGATTTCAGATTCGAAAACAGAGACGTCCGTCAGGCCCACGTGCTTGGCATAAATCCTTCCATCGCGGCCGATCAGGAAACTGGTTGGCAGGCCCAGGATGCCGCCGTAAAGTTCACCGAGTCGGTCTGTGCCCATGGCCACGGGGTAATTCATGTGGAACTGCTGGTAGAACTGACGGACGGGTTCCGGCCCGTCATCCATCGAGATGCCAATCACGGCAAATCCCTGGCTGCCGTATTTCTGCTGGAGTTGCACGAACCCGGGAATTTCAATCCGGCACGGCCCGCACCACGTGGCCCAGAAGTCAAGCAGCACGACCTTTCCTTTGTAATCAGCCAGGTTGATCTTTTCGCCGGAAAGAGACGTCAGGGAGAATTCCGGCGCCGGCGGGAAGTCTGCGCCGCTTTTCGCAGCCTCCGTAGTGGCTGGAGTAATCCAATACCTGTTCACGAAAAACAGCCCCACGGCCACGATAATCGCCAGGATAAAGCCAAGAACTATTTTGCCCTTCTTCACAAAATTCTCCCTTCCACGAAAACTCTTTTCTTCCTTCGCCCGTGCTCCGTTCGCAGACTCAATCTGATTTTCGCTCAACAATCCCTCATTTCGAGTGCAATTGTGCTTTGGCGCTCACATTCGCCGGCGCACCCCCAGGGGCAGAAGCTTTCCGACTGGGGCCGTACCACCGCCAGGCCAGTACGGCTGCAACCGCCAGCACAAGCAGAGCAATGAATTGCGAAGTCGAAAGAAGATGGTTGAAAACAAAGCCGCGGTCCGGGTCGCCCCGAAGAAATTCCAGGGAGAACCTCGCTACCCCGTAAAGGACGATGTAAAGCAGAAATATCTCCCCGTCGCGTGATTTATGCCTGTAGCGCCACAGCAAAATTCCAAAGATGCACAGCAGCGTGAACGAGTCGACGATTTGCCAGGGAAACAGAGGAACGCCCAGCGGCACCCCCGTCATTTCATGTGCAAAATCACTGGTGAAAGTAACAGCCCAGGCCGAATGGCTCGGGACGCCGTAATCGCACCCCGCGGAAAAGCATCCCAGCCTGCCAATGCTCTGGCCCAGCGCAATAGCCGGCGCATACACATCAAAGACTTTCCAGAAAGGCAGTTTGTAAGTTCTGACGTACCAGATGGCAAAAAACGTTCCAGCTATGAACCCGCCGTAAAATACGCCGCCGGCCTCGAGGGTCGAAACCGAAAAGATCTGACCAGGGTGCTCGCTGTAGTACGACCATTCCGTCAGAATCATCAGCACCTTTGCGCCGACGAGCGCGGTGACAATGATCCACGTGCTGAAGTCAATCAGCCGACCTGTATCCAGCCCCTCGCGACGCCCAAGCCGCACAACCGTGTACAATGCCGCGATCAACGCCGTAGCCAGCAGCACGCCGTAAGTCGGCAGTTGAAACGAACCTATTTTGAAAAGAATCGGGTGCAAATGTTTATCCTAAACCTTCGTCCCTTCCTAGCGTTCAACCTGGGACTGTTCCTTACCGTGAACCCATCCCGAACGCAAATATCACGACCCAGCCCGGATCTCCACTGTAATTACAGAGTAAACCGGTTGAGAAAAGAAAGATAGCCCGAGAGCATGCTCATCTTGTGCGCAGCCATTAAAACCCCGATGCAGATCAGCAGCACGCCTGAAGCAACTTCCACCGCGTGCATATGCCGGCGGAAGCGCCCGTAGAATTTGATGAACTTCCCCACGCCGAATGCCGTCAACAAAAAAGGGATAGCCAGCCCCGCGGAATAAATCGTCAGCAGGAACATGCCCTGGAACACAGTGTCTCTGATGGCGGCCAGGGCCAGAATCCCGGTGAGGATGGGTCCAATGCAGGGCGTCCATCCAAAGGCAAAAGCAAATCCCAGAACGAACGATCCCGTCAGGCCGCGCTTTGGCGCGAGAGTATTCACTCGCGCCTCGCGGTAGAGAAACGGGATTTTCACCAGGCCTGTCAGATGCAGCCCGAAGACAATGATGATCGCGCCGGCGACGATGTCGAATATGCCGCGCTGCGAAAGCAGGAACTTGCCCACGGCCGTGGCCGAGGCGCCCAGGACAATGAATACAGCAGAAAATCCGATGACAAACGCGATTGAATTGCGCAAAATGAGCGCCGTTGCTTTTTCCGTGGTCTCGCCTCGCAACTCTTCGATTGAAAGTCCTGACAGCATGGAAATATAGCCGGGAATCAGCGGCAACACGCACGGTGACAGGAATGATACCACGCCGGCTCCAAATGCAACTGGAATGCTCAGGTTATGGGTCATAGCAGGATAATTTCTCTCCCGTCAGTTACCAATCTAATTCGATGCATGAAAGACTGGCGCGGTGCACTATTTTGGCATGCCCATCCGGTCCGAAGCGGCATAGGAGGCGAACCCTTGCCTTGCGGCACACACACCTCAAAGTGTATCATACCCCGCCCTGATGTTTCGTGGACCGCCGGGTGCGGTACAAGCCTGTGCCGTCCGCAATTTTAATCCCGGAGATCCTCATTTGCTGCGCGCCATTATTTTCGATTTTGACGGCATCATCGTCGATTCTGAACCCATCATCATGAAGCTCACCCAGGAAATGGCAGCCAAGGAAGGTTGGACTGTTTCCGAGGAAGAATATTTTCGCGACTACCTGGCGCTCGATGATCGCAGAATTGTCGAGCATCTCTATATAAGCCACGGCCGGCCCGTTGACCACCGCCGCGTAGAAGAACTGGTCAACTGGAAGTCCCGCGCTTACGGCGAGATTATTAAACACGGGCTTCCCGCTATGCCCGGCGCCGTCGATTTCGTGCGCCACGCTGCCCGGGATTATCCTCTCGCTATTGCCAGTGGCAGCGCGCGAAGCGAGATCGAACATCTTCTCGGCAAACTCAATCTGCGAGCTTTCTTCCGCGTCCTCGCCACCGCCGATGACTGCGAACGCTCAAAACCTGACCCCGAGGTTTACCTGAAGGCCCTCGCACGATTGAACGAGTTGCCTGAATTCCTCGATCATCCTTTGCTTGCTTCCGAATGCCTTGCCATTGAGGACGCTCCCGGCGGAATTGACGCCGCCCACGCCGCGGGAATCAAATGCCTGGGACTTGCCCACAGCCACAACGAAGAAAATCTTGGCCACGCCGATTGGGTCTTTGCCGGCTTCGAGAAAGTGGATTTGAAAGCTCTTGCTAAAGAGTTTGAGTGACCCAATTTCGAAGCTGGATCCAGCCATTACAGGGGCCGACTTCCCGGCGGAGACTGCCGAAACATTCAAAAAGCCTATATCTCATTTTTTTTAATAAATAAAATGGCCAGCTTCCTTATCCGGTTCGTTTTAGAGACGTTGTTGAATTTCAAGGAATACTCCGGTTCGTTTTGTTCCATCTTGAATGGCCGGTCTTTTGTTTTCAACAACTTATCCGCTTCGTTTTCTCGAAAAAGCGCTGTTCTGTCGTGCCCCTTGCCTTCCCAAAGAGATCGGAGGCTACATTTGTTCGGTGCCCTGAATTCAGCCTGACATCCGCATATTTGGGGAGGAATGGAGTTTTCAAGCTCCATGCCTCGAGCTTCCTCCGGCCACTCTTTCGACGGCTGGTCTCCGTCAACGCGACGGTACAGGGCTATCGATGTAGTTAGTAGTAAACCCGGTACTTTTCAGGCATCCCAGCCGGGTGATATAAGCGGTTGTGTGAAGCCTTGGGTGTAAACGCTCACGCTCGCATTCGCTGCCAACGCTCCAGCACCCCGGATCACAGAATCAGGAGAATCAACGTGGACACCTGGAGTGGATTGATTCTGCCATTTGTGCTTGGCGCAGTTTTTGGGTCCGTCATCGCATTTCTTTACTTAAGATCCAGGCTCAGGTTTTACAAGGTCATTATCGAAACACGCCTTGCCGAGGTCAACGCCCGAATCGTTAATACCCAGATTTCGGCGCGCGAACATGCGCATGTGGCGTGAAGCTTCTTGAAGTTCCCGGAACCATCCGGTTCCGGTGGTTGCCGCGGGAGGGGGGAACCAGAGGACGGCACATGCGCCGTTCGCTGGGGCCGGGCCGCCTGAGTGACAATGCAGTAAGACCGGCTTCCTGACAGTCCATTGCCACTCAGGCGCGCCGACGCTGGCCACATCGTTCCACTTCCGTCGGCCGCAGAAATCGAAGAGTCGTACCCGTCGGCAGAAGATTGGCTGCCCGTCGACCCGCCGATTCCATCCCCGTACAAATCCTGCCGTGGCGAGGTAGTACGCTTCTAAACTACACCTGGCCGGAACGCAGCGTTCAGGGAGCGACCGTGAGCACGGCGACGGAAGCGTTCGGCAGCGTAAAGGTATAATCGCCGTTTTTTCCCTGCACACTGGTGGTGCTGGGTGTGTCGATATTCCCATCGGAATCGAACTGCTGCCCTCCGTACCGCACCGCGTCCGCCATGGATCCGAGGCTTGGCGCCTGGAGCATCACGAGCGTGGCGCTGCCTTTGCGCCCAGGCAGATGGATCGTGACCGGTCCCGAAGCCTTTTCATCCTTGTTGATCACAAAGACATGCACCGGCGAGCCTGCTGAGGCCGTGGTGGCGAACGCCGAAATGTTGGCCGTTGTCTGGATGCTGGCAGGCAGAAAGTGCTCGCCGGAAGCGTTCCTGGCAAAGGCATACATGGCGTAATAGAGCGGCTGCGCCACGTTGCGATAATGCACTTCGTTGCCGGTCTTCCAACTGAACGTCTGGACGGGATTGTAGGCGCTGCCGCCCGTGCGGTAGCTGAAGTGGAAGTTGATGTTCGAGTAGCCGTCGTTCGCGATGTTGAACATGTAATCAAGACCCCAGACGGCCGAGGCGAAGGCGTTGCTGACACCGGCCATGCCGCCGCAGGAGGCCGAATTGGTTTCCGCAAGCGCCAGCGGCAGGTTGTGTTGATGCGCGACGGCCACAAGCTTTTTGGAGAGTTCATTGAACCGCTCCATGCGCTCGGGCGAAAGCAACTCGGCGATGGTGACGTTGCGCTGGCCGCAGGTGGTGGTGGGATAGTTGTGCACAGAGGCCAGCTTCAAGTCGGCGCCGATGCCTTTCAGAATGATGTCCAGGTCGTTGGGGTTGTTCCATCCGCAGCAGTTGGCGGGCGCAACAAACCCGTATTGACGTGCGATGGGATTGGCGCGAAAGGCCTTGATATATGCACTCGCGTCCTTGACATAATCCGCGGGCGAATAGGTCTTAGGTCGTGCCGGCGTGCGCGCAAACAGGCTGGGTTCGTTGCCGAGTTCAAGCCCGATGACCTCGCCGGCAGGAATCTGCTTGGCGATTCCCTCCGTGACTTCCCGCAGCGCCCAGCGAGGCGAATTCTGCTTAAGGTTCAGGCCAATAATCATCCGCCAGCCTGCGGCCTCGACAGCCGTCGAATAGAGCTTGAGCAGGCCGGGTGTGATCGGTCCCTGGCACCATTGCGGGTGCGGTGCGGACTTCGGGTCCCAGCAAGTGTTGTCCTGACTGTTGCCGCCGAGACGCAGCACGCCGGGACCAAGATTTTTCATCATCGTAAAAAAGCCGATATTGGGAGCGCCCGGATCACCCAGCACGTAGGCAAGTTGCGCATCCGGAGGAATGTCGCTCGGGGGGCGGATGTTGCCGCGTGCCTGCGCCGAAGGCGTGGGCAGGCCCATGCCGGCGGTCGAAACTTCATTGCTGAAGCCAAGAAAATCTTTGGGGATTTCGGCGCCCAGTTGCTGTGTGTTGACGCTGACCGTCGCCACAGGCTGCACTTTTGGCGCGCAGGACGAAAACAAGACCAGTGAAAAAACGATTAAAATGCCAGCAAGCGCGGCAGCTATATCCCCAACGAATGATTGCCGCGCCTTTTCGGTTCCTTCAAATGTGCTCATAAAGGACCTCCAGTCGATTCAGGGACAGGCAGAACTGCCGCAAGGCATGTCGCAATCCTCCGCCTGCCTGGGATTCCACCGAAGCTTGTATCACTTTATGGGGGAGACTTCAACTATGTGGCGGCGTAAAGTCGCATCTGTGGTCAAAAAAAACCGGGGCGCCTTTTCAGAGCGCCCCGTGAATGATGGAGGGAGGAACAATACAACTGATGAAAGGCTGGTTACCAAACAGCTCGCCAAAGGGACTTCGCACCGTGCGCCACGGTGTAAGGAGCACGCTTTGTGCCGTAGTATATAGCTGCACCGCCGTTCTTAGCCCCGTTCGCCGTGGCCTGGCCGACGTGAACCAAGGCATGCTTCACAGCGCTCCCGGCGCTGCCTGTGCTTTGCCCGGCGGATTCCACTCTGTCCGCCGCAGCCTCGCCGCCGGCAACCGTTGCCGCCGCTGCCACAGCCGTACCCTTTGCGATCATCTTCCCGGCATATCGGATTGCGCCCGCTTTGGCGGTTGGGACGCCCACGGCGAACGCCGCGGCAGCAAGGGCAACCAAGCCGGTCTTAATCCAGGCGCGATAAGATCGATTCTGCGTCATCGTTTCTCACCTCGATCTGACATTGACCTGACAGTCCTCCAATGTCGCCAGCAAATTGCATGCCGATTATATCGCCAAACTCGGCCTGGTCCTTCACACTTTTTAATTACAATGGCTTAAACGGATTGCAGCTTCCGCCAAGCTTCCTGAGCTACAGAGCGCGGCGGGACACCTTTGCCCGCCGGCGTGTAATTCCGGCAGGGCCGGGTGAGGCTGCGAGCGCCTTATTCCGGCCCAGACCCGACGCCTCAAACTCATCAGATGTTGATTTCGCATCGGAGGTTGCCGCCACGCCGATTTTGCCAACCGGCGCGCAAATTGACACCCTCAAAACCGGTGTGTTAGTTTGATAATTCAGGTGGCTGGCCCGCGGCGCATCACGCCTTCACGTTGGGGAAGCAATCACAGGCAGACATCATGGCAGCAAATGACAGGTTTTTCTTCGAGCGTTACGGGCTGTCCCAGCGCGACCTCGAACGCTATCTGGCAGAAGCGTTATCCGCCGGCGGTGATTACGCCGACCTTTATTTCGAACACACCACGTCCACATCCCTGCTGATCGATGAATCACTGATAAAATCCGCGCAGGAAGGCATTTCCGTTGGCTGTGGCGTGCGTGTGCTGGCCGGCGAGCAGACCGGCTACGCCTACACCGATGACCTCTCGCCGGAGAAAATTCTGAAAGCCGCCCGCACCGCGGCGCGAATCGCCAGCGGCCCGGCCAGCGTTTCAACTGTGGGGCTTTCGAGCATCCAGGTGCCTCAGAACCTCTACCCCGTCGCTTCGCCGTCAACCGACCGCGCCCTTCGCGACAAGCTGGAACTGGTTCGCCGCGCTGACATCGCTGCTCGGGCTTACGATCCAAGAATCACGCAGGTCAGGGTGAGCTACGCGGACCAGAGCCGCCACGTGCTGCTGGCGGGCTCCGATGGACGGATCGTGACGGATTTTCAGCCTCTCGTGCGGCTGAACGTCTCCGTGATCGCGCAGGAGGGCGACAAACTGCGCTCCGGCACTTACGGCGGCGGAGGCCGCGTGGGCCTGGAATTTTTCGAGGGGGATCATAGCCCAGAAAAGTTTGCACGGGAAGCGGCGCGCCAGGCGATTGTCCAGCTTGATGCGCGCGAGGCCCCGGCGGGCGAAATGGAAGTCGTGCTGGGGCCGGGGTGGCCGGGGATACTGCTGCATGAGGCCGTGGGCCACGGGCTTGAGGCCGATTTCAATCGCAAAGGCATCTCCGCATTCTCAGGCAGAATCGGGCAAAAAGTCGCTTCGGAACTCTGCACTGTGGTGGACGACGGCACTATTCCATCAAGGCGCGGGTCGCTGAATGTGGATGATGAAGGCGAGCCAACGCACAGGAACGTGCTGATCGAAAACGGCACGCTGGTCGGTTACCTTCAGGACAAAGTCAGCGCCGACCAGATGAAGGCCACTCGCACCGGCAACGGGCGCCGCGAGAGCTACGAGCACATCCCCATGCCGCGCATGACCAACACCTACATGCTGGCGGGACAGGACGATCCCGAAGAGATCATCCGCTCAGTCCGGCACGGACTTTACGCCGTCAATTTCGGCGGCGGACAGGTGGATATTACCAGCGGCAAGTTTGTTTTTTCAGCTTCTGAAGCCTATCTGATCGAAGACGGCAAGATTACCGCGCCCGTGCGCGGTGCCACGCTGATCGGCGACGGTCCGACAGTGCTGACCAACGTCACAGCCGTGGGCAATGACCTCGCGCTTGATCCGGGCATCGGGACCTGCGGCAAGGACGGCCAAAGCGTTCCCGTCGGCGTCGGCATCCCGACCATCAAGATCAGCCGGCTGACCGTGGGTGGCACGTCGCCGCGCGGAATGCAGTCGTTTACGTAGCAAGGGCGACAAAAAGCCTTTTCACGCAAAGGCGCAAGGGCGCGAAGTAACACATCGCAATTCCCGCCTGATGCTCTTTGTAGCTCTTTTCGCCTTTGCGCGAAATGCCTATGCTCGCATTGCACTCATCCGGGACGCCGAGTCAAAAATGCATCCCGGCAAGAATTTGAGAACTCTATGGCAGAACTGGACCTCGAACACATTGCTCAGGAACTGGTTGACAAGGCAACGCGCGCCGGCGCCACTGCCGCCGACGTGATGGCGCTGGAAGGCGAAGAATTTTCCACCACGCTGCGCCTGGGAAAAATCGAAAAGCTGAAGGAAGCCTCCTCGAAGGGACTCGGCCTGCGCGTCTTTATCGGCACGCGCAGCGCATCGGCATTTTCCAGCGATTTTTCGCCTGCCTCGCTCGATATGCTGGTGAAGCGGACGCTTGAAATGGCCCGCGAGACTTCCGAAGACCCGGCAAACGGCCTTCCTGAGCCGGCAATGCTCGGCCGCTATGAAGGCGACTTGCAACTTTACTGCCCCGACGTCCTCGCGCTGACCACCGAGGAACGCATCGCCTGGGCGCGGCGCGCGGAAGAAGCCGCGCTGGGCGCGGACCCACGCATCAAAAACTCCGAAGGCGCCTGGTATGAATCAAACGTCGGCACCAAGGTTTATGCGAGTTCGGCGGGCTTTACTGGCAGCTATCGAGCCTCTTACTGCTCGGTGGCGGTTGTGCCCATCGCCCAGGATGAGTCCAAAAACGGAATGGAGCGCGACTACTGGTACTCCGCAGCGCGCAGCGTGGCCGCGCTCGAACCGGCGGAAGCCGTGGGACGCAAAGCGGCGGAGCGCGCATTGCGCCGCCTCGGTGCGCGCAAAATCTCGACGCGGCAGGTGCCGGTGGTCTTTGACGCCGAAACCGCCTCCTCGCTGGTCAGTCACATTTTCGCGGCGGTGCGCGGCGACGCGATCTACCGCAAGGCTTCATTCCTCACGGGCAAGCTGGGTCAAAAGGTCGCTGGTGAAAATGTGACCGTTATCGACGACGGCTTGCGCCCGGGCGGATTCGGCACGCGGCCGTTTGACGACGAAGGTATTCCGTCATCGACAACCGTGGTGATCGAGCATGGCATGCTGCAGAATTACCTGTTGAACACCTACTCCGCGCGCAAGCTCGGTTTGAAAACCACGGGCAATGCGTCTCGTGCGCTTGCTGGAGCGCCTGGCGTCGGCCCCAAGAACTTCTATCTGAAGCCCGGCCGGCATTCGCCGGATGAGATCATCCGTTCAGTCCAAGAGGGGTTCTACGTCACGGAATTGATCGGCTTCGGCGTGAATGTCGTCACAGGAGATTACTCCCGCGGTGCCGCCGGCATGTGGATTGAAAACGGTCAATTGACTTATCCTGTGCATGAAGTCACCATCGCGGGCACTCTCCAGGACATCCTGAACCATGTGGAGATGATCGGCAACGATCTGGAATTCCGGCGGGCCGTTACTTCTCCCACTCTACTCATTGGCGGCCTGACTGTGGCCGGCGCGTAAAAACCTCGTCCCGTCTTTTTCCGCGCCGCCGGTACTCTGCCCCTGCATTTCTTCCCATGAATTGAAAAAGCGCGTCGGAGGGGCGATCTGCGCATCGCCGCCGGATTACCGGCCAACTTCCAGCCGCGCGATCAGCGGCTCCGGCAAGCCTGCCTCGCGCATTTTTCCCTGGGTTGTCGCCAGGTCATAGGGGGTGCGATAAAACTCTACACGTTCCTTTTCGCTGTCGTATATGGCAAAGGCTGCGCGCCAGTCGCCGTCGCGCGGCTGGCCGATCGAGCCTGGATTGATGAGATAACGCACATCTGCATCGAGCGTGATCAGTGCAGGCTCATCATCTTTGATTGCCGGCAGCACGATAGGTTTCGCACGGTTCTTCGGCGTCAGCATGAAGCCGCCCTGCTGGTGGGTGTGCCCAAAGAAAATCAGTGGTGCGGTCGTGGAATTAAAAACTTCATCCGCGCCCAACCGATCAAAGATGTATTCATCTTCATCGAAAGGCGATCCATGGACCACTTCCAAGCCGTCCATCTGCGCGGGACCGTTCGGGAGGCTGCGAAGAAATTCGAAGTTCCGGTCTGTGAGATGAGTGCGGGTCCAATCCACCGCCATGCGCGCGAGAAAATTGAAGTCCTCCGCGTTCGTCAGCCCGCAGCACGCCTTATCATGATTTCCGCGCACGATGACGGCGGCAAGCGGTTGAAGGCGGCGAATGACTTCATTCGGGTCAGGACCGTAACCCACCAGGTCGCCCAGGCACAGCATCTTTTCGTATTTGCCTTCCGCCAGCGCCAGCGATTTCTCAAGCGCCTCGAGGTTTGAATGGACATCACTCAATATGAGATAACGCAACCCGCCCTCCATGCGCTGAAAGTTTGCCATTCCTCCTTGCATCATGACGCGGGTCGCCACAGCTTGCAACCTTCTTCCGTCGTTTCGTTCCCACACGCGAACGGCTGCCGCTGCCGGAAGAGGCTTGCGAGTGACGGCACCCAGCTTCAGGATGAGCTGTGGACCCTGAGCGAGGGCGGTAAAACCATCGTTCACTTAAATGTTGCCATTCGTCCCGATGATATGTATGTTAGCTGCTGGGGAACCTAAACTCACAGTTTCAGACGCGATACCATTCAGCTACGCCAGCAGCCGGGGGCAAGAAACGCGGCTGAGGAGGAAATGTATGGCAACACCACCACATGCGGCGGAGACGCCTTCGCCCGCAATTGTCTTTGAAACGCTGAATGCATACCAGCGAACGGCGGCGCTTCGCACGGCCATTGATTTGGACCTTTTCCGTGGCATTGGCGAGGGGCATCATGATGTTCCCTCACTTGCCAAATTCTGCTCGGCATCTGAACGGGGCATCCGCATTCTGTGCGACTACCTGACCGTCATCGGCTTGCTGAACAAGGAGGGTAACCGCTACCATCACACTCCATCCAGCGCGCTTTTTCTTGATCCGCAGTCACCGTCATGCCTGGCCACCACAGCGCGCTTCCTGGGAAATCCAGCATTGTATGAACCATTTCAGCGCCTGACCGAGATTGTGCGCAAGGGGCGTACGGTGCTGCCCGGCGACGGTTCGGTTGAAGCGGAGAACCCGATCTGGGTGGAATTCGCCCACGCCATGGCCCCCATGATGGCTCCGATGGCCAAACCTCTCGGTTCAATAGTTCTGGACGGGCGCAACGGGCCCATGCGGGTTCTTGATATCGCGGCGGGCCACGGCCTCTTCGGCATCGAGGTGGCTAAACAAAATCCCCAGGCGCATGTGGTTGCCGTGGATTGGGCGCCGGTGCTGGAAGTTGCGCAAGCTAATGCCCGTAAGGCCGGCGTGGCCGACCGTTATACGAAACTGCCGGGCAGCGCCTTCGAAGTCGATTTCGGCGGGCCATATGACGCCGTGCTCCTCACCAATTTTCTCCACCACTTTGATCCGCCCACGAACGTCAAACTGCTGAAGAAAGTGCACGCATCCATGACTCCCGGCGGGCGAGTGGCAGCGCTGGAGTTCGTGCCTAACGAAGACCGCGTTTCGCCGCCCATGGCCGCTGCATTCAGCCTGATGATGCTTTCGAATACACCGGCGGGAGACGCTTACACGTTCCGGGAACTGGAGTCCATGTACCACGAAGCGGGCTTCGGCAATGTGTCCGCGCACCCGGTACCCATGGCCCCGCACACGATCGTGCTCGGTCATAAGCCGTAACGGAAAACACCGCACGCACGGAAGTTGCATCGCTGGCTCAGCACGGCCCGATGTTCAGCTAACGTACCGGGCTGCGTTGTCTTCCCTCGATGGCGGCACGTTCCGGCGAATTCTTTTCTCTACGCAACTGCGGCTCTCATAGCGACATCAAGCCACCTCGACGGCACAGTGTATCTTGCCTCGCAGCCAGCCTTGCGGCCTTTCAAGCGGATGTGTTAACTTCAATAGGTTCAATACATCGCAGGATTTACGGCTGAGCAGGCGAATTCATGATAGGAAGCTACAGAGGTGTATTACCCCGGGTAGCAGAATCGGCTTTTGTGGCCGGGAGCGCAGACATCATCGGCGACGTCGAAATCGGCGATCACGCCAGCATCTGGTTTCAGGTGGTCCTGCGAGGCGACATCGGCCCGATCCGTGTAGGATCGCACAGCAACATTCAGGATGGCTCCGTGCTGCACAGTGTCACGGGGGTGCCGGTCAACGTGGGGCAGTGGGTAACGGTGGGACACCGCGCCATCCTGCACGGCTGCGTTGTTGAGGACCATTGCCTGATCGGCATGGGGGCCATTGTGCTGAACGGCGCTCGCGTGGGCGAAGGCTCAATCGTAGCGGCGGGCGCTTTGGTGCTGGAGAACACCGTGATTCCGCCCGGCAGCCTGTACGTCGGCGCGCCTGCGCGGCTGCGGCGAAAACTCGGAGAGGAGGGCCGCGCTTTTATCGACGCCCACGCCGGACATTATCTGGAATACAAAAACATTTATCAGGCCGAAACCGGCAGACAATCCGCTCCGTGAAAACGCACTGGACGGGCACAACGTCAGCTCTGAAATCATATCGAAAAAACCAATCAGCGTGTCCAACAAGAACGAACTGATCCAATCCGTCAAAGGTACGCGCGACCTTTTGCCCGCCGAAACGCCGCTCTGGCAGCGCGTGGAGGACGAAGCACGGAAGGTGTTTGAAGCCTACAATTTCCGCGAAATCCGCACCCCTATCCTCGAACAGACAGCTCTATTCGCACGCAGCGTCGGGTCCGACACCGATATCGTCACCAAAGAGATGTACACGTTCGAAGACCGCGACAGCGAATCGCTCACACTGCGCCCGGAGGCCACAGCGTCTGTTGTGCGCGCCTATCTCGAGCACCGACTTTACAACGAGGGCGGCATCCACAAGCTCTATTATTTTGGCCCGATGTTCCGGCGCGAGCGCCCGCAGAAGGGGCGTTACCGGCAGTTTTACCAGATCGGCGCGGAAGTGATCGGCTCCGATCATCCCGCCATCGACGCCGAAGTGCTTGAGATGCTGGTCCTGCTGCTCGAGCGGCTGGGTCTGAAGGATTTCCGCCTGCTGCTCAATTCCGTCGGCTGCCCGAAATGCCGGCCTGAATATCTGAAGGTCCTGCGCAAGGCGCTCGAAGAGGTCAAGGCCCGCCTGTGTGAGGATTGCCAGAGGCGCGCCGTCACCAATCCGCTGCGCGTGCTGGATTGCAAAGTCGAAGCTGACCAGCCGATCATCGAGAGTCTGCCCAGGATCATCGACCACTTGTGCCAGGAATGCCGACAGCATTTCGATTCGGTCACGCTCGATCTGAAAGCGCGCGGCGTGGCTTATGAAATTGTCCCGCGCCTGGTGCGTGGGCTCGATTATTACACGCGGACGACGTTTGAAATCACCAGCAATCTTCTGGGCGCGCAGAATGCGCTGCTCGGCGGCGGTCGTTATGACGGCCTGTCGGAAATGCTGGGTGGACCGCCTGCGCCTGGCTTCGGGTTTGCCATCGGCGAGGACCGGTTGGTACTGACCGTCGAAGCATCCGCCGCGCTGAAGCCGGTTCAGCCGCTTGCCGTCTACGTCGCCTGGATGGGAGAATCCGCAAGAGAACCGGCCATGCTGGCGGCCCGCGAGCTTCGGCGGCAGGGCATCGGGACGGAAATCAGTTATCATCCGGTGAAACTGAAGAAAGCCCTGGGCATCGCCAGTAAACTTCAGGCGCGCTACACGGTCATTATTGGCGAAAACGAGGTGGCCAGCAGGAATTACCAGATAAAAAACATGCGCACGGGCGAACAGCAAAGCGTCGGCGTGGCCGAAATCGTCGTATTTCTGAAAGAGAAATTGCGCGAAAATTCTTTGGCGGAAAGTTATCTGGCTGAACAAAAATGACGGAAAGGTAAGGACTCACTTTGGAACTCGATCTACTCGGCGAAAGGCGGCGAACGCATTACTGTGGTGAGTTGCGCAAGGCGCACACCGGCCGGAAGGTCTTTCTGGCGGGATGGGTGGCGCGGCGGCGCGATCTCGGCAACCTGATCTTTCTCGACCTGCGCGACCACACCGGAGTAGTGCAGGTGGTGGTGAATGCGGAGTCCAGTCCCGAAGCCCACTCCAAGGCGGAACAGGTGCGCACGGAATACGTGGTGGGCGTGGAAGGCGAAGTCGTGCTTCGCGCGCAGGACACCGTGAACCCCCAGATTGCGACAGGCGAAGTGGAAGTGAAGGCACAGACGCTCCTGCTGCTGAATGAAGCTAAAACCCCGCCTTTCCCGATTGAAGATGAACTGCGTACGGCGGAGGAGACGCGCCTCCGCTATCGTTACCTCGACCTGCGCCGCAGCCGCATGCAGCGCAACATCCGCCTGCGTCATCGGGCCTGCCAGGCGGTGCGCGAGCACTTTGACGCGCACGGATTCATCGAAGTCGAAACGCCGTTCATGACGAGGTCCACGCCGGAAGGCGCACGCGACTATCTTGTGCCAAGCCGTGTCCGTCCTGGACACTTCTACGCATTGCCGCAATCTCCTCAACTCTTTAAGCAGTTGCTGATGATTGCGGGCTTCGACCGCTACTTCCAGATTGTCCGCTGTTTCCGCGACGAAGACCTGCGCGCCGACCGCCAGCCGGAATTCACGCAAATCGACGTGGAAATGGCTTTTCCCCAGCGCGACGAACTCTTTGAAATCATTGAAACTCTGATGCAAAAGTTGCTGGCGCTGGTGGATGTGAAGGTTGATCTTCCCTTCGCGCGCATTGGCTACGACGCGGCGATGGAAAAATACGGCTCCGACAAGCCGGACCTGCGCTTCGGCCTTGCATGGATGCGGCTGGAACTCCCGGACGGCAGGCTGAAGGCCGTGAAAGGTTTCCAGGTGGCGAAGGCGCTGCGGGTGCCGGGTGCGGCCGACAAAATCTCGCGCAGCCAGTTTGACCGATATCAGGAAACACTTCGCCAACTGGGGGCCTCGAACTCGGCGTACCTGACTGTCACCGAAGCAGGAACCCAGTCGAGAATGAAGAACGCGCTCGGCGATGAGGGACTCCAGGCAATCGTCGGGGCGACAGAAGCGCAGGCTGGGGACATGGTTGTCCTTTTGGGTGCGGAATCAGACTCCATTGAGAGCGTGCGTGCACTTAATGAGGCGTCCGGCTGGCTGCGTCTGGAACTCGCGAACAAACTGGAACTGACCAAGCCCGGCCTCTGGAAATTCGCGTGGATCGTGGATTTCCCCATGTTCGAATACGACAAGAACGAAAGACGTTACGCAGCCATGCATCACCCTTTCACTTCGCCGCGCGAAGAAGACCTTGGACGGTTGGAATCCGACCCGGCCGGCGTCAAAGCGCTGGCGTATGATCTGGTCCTGAATGGAAGCGAAATCGGCGGCGGGTCGATCCGTATGCACCGTCCGGATATTCAGCGGCGCGTATTCAGAGTGCTGGGGCTGAGCGACGAAAAGGCCCGCGAAAGGTTCGGGTTCTTTATGGACGCGCTCGAATACGGGGCCCCGCCGCACGGCGGGATTGCGCTCGGCCTGGACCGAATCATTGCTCTGCTGGCCGGGGAATCCAGCATCCGCGAGGTGATTGCTTTCCCCAAAACGGCCAGTGCTACCGACCTGATGTGCGACGCCCCCGCGCCCGTCGATCCGGAACAACTCGCTGAACTTGGGCTGAAGATCGTGAAACAATAAATTTCCTCCCATAGAGGAAACTCCTCTTGCGTCCATAGGCTGCGCCATGTCAACTATTCGCATCCTGCCGGAAGCCGTTGCCAACAAGATTGCTGCAGGGGAAGTCGTGGAACGGCCGGCCTCTGTTGCCAAGGAACTGGTCGAAAACTCGCTTGACGCCGGCGCTCGTGAGATCGAGGTTCGCGTAGAGAGCGGCGGCAAACGCCTGATCCGCGTGGGAGACGATGGCTGCGGCATGACCCGTGACGACGCGTTGCTGGCCTTCGAACGCCACGCGACAAGCAAAATAAAAACCGCAGAAGATCTTGATGAAATCACGACGCTGGGATTCCGCGGGGAGGCGCTTCCCTCGATTGCCGCCGTATCGCGCCTGACGCTCGAAACCCGCCACGAATCGGAAGCTGTGGGAACGCAACTGGAAATCGCCGGCGGCAAGCTCCGCGACGTCAGGGAGATTGCCCGGCCGTGCGGCACGACGATTGAAGTCCACAATCTGTTTTACAACGTGCCGGCGCGGCGCAAGTTTTTGAGGTCGGAGTCCACCGAACTCGGCCACATCGCTTCCATGATTACGCACTACGCGCTGGCGCATCCGGACAAATCATTCAGGCTTTCTTCCGTGTCCAATGAAATCCTCAATGTTTCTCCCGTTTCGAGCCACCGCGAACGGCTCTACCAGGTGATGGGGGGCCAGATGCTCGAACAACTTGTGGAGTTCGGCCCCATTGAGCGCCAGCTGTTGGCAGCCCCGGAAAACATGACCATCGAAGAAGCCGCAGAGGACGAAGCCGAAACACCGGACGCACCCATCTTCAAGATTTTTGGCTTCGTTTCGCGCCCGGAGGTCCACCGGCTGAACCGCAACCAGATTTACTTTTTTGTCAGCCGACGGCTGATCCGTGACCGGCTGGTGCTGCACGCGCTCAACGAAGCATACCGCAACATCCTGCCCGCCGGGATCTTCCCCGTGGCGCTGATCTTTCTGGACATGCCACCCGGTGAAGTTGACGTGAACGTTCACCCGTCAAAAGCGGAAGTGCGCTTTCGCCATTCGTCTTTTGTGCATGATCTGATTCGGGATTCTGTCCTTCAGGCGCTCGTGGCGGCGCGGCCGATAGCGGCGTTTCCAGTCCCGCGACACCCGCAGGCTGATGAAGCCGGTCAGCAGGCGGGAGCAACAGATGAAAGCGCGCGGGTTCCAGTGGGGGCAAAGCCATGGGCGCCGCCACAAAGGCAACAGGAATCGTTCAATGCTCCGCCGGCCAGGGGCTTCCAGCTTTCCCCTCCGCGTCCGGCCCCTTCGCCCGGATATCTTCCGCTCGCTGAAGCGGCGCTTTCCGTTTACGCTCCTCCTGCGCCGTCGTCCTGTTCGTTGCCATATAAAGACGCCACGCCCACCTCTCTGACGCCTCGTGCTGGTGAGCTTCCGTCTGATCTTTTGCCACTTGGCCAGGTGCAATCGAGCTTCATCATCGCGACCAATCCAGATGGGCTCTGGATCATCGACCAGCACGTTGCCCACGAGCGCGTGCTTTTTGAGCAGCATTTGCGCATGCGCCGAACGAGTGCCATCGAGGGCCAGCGGCTGCTGATCCCTATTGTTGCAGACCTGCGTCCCGAGCAACGCGCGACCTTTGAGAACATCGCCGAAGAACTCACGGCCAATGGATTCGAAGTCGAACCCTTCGGGCCAGGCAGCATCGCCGTCAAAGCCGCGCCGGCGGACATCCAGCCTGACGACGTGGAACGGCTCGTGCGGGAAATTCTTGACGGCGTAGGGCACGAATCGCGTGCACTTTCGCTCGATGAGCTTCGCCGCAGCATCGCAGCGACTGTCGCCTGCCATGCGGCGATCAAGGTAAACATGCCGCTTGATCAGGAGAAGATGTCCTGGCTGCTGCTCGAACTGAGCAAGACCGAATGCCCCATGACATGCCCCCACGGCCGGCCGGTCGTCCTGCGGTACGACATGAAGGAGATTCAAAAAGCGTTCAAGAGGATATAGCTGGCGGTTTTCAGCCGTCGCCTATCGGCTATCAGCTTTCAGTTCAGCATGAAAAAACCTCTCATTATTACGATTGACGGCCCCGCTGGCGCGGGCAAAAGCACTGTAGCCCAGATGCTTGCCGCCCGATTGGGGCTGGCGTACGTGGACAGCGGCGCGACTTACCGCGCGGCGGCGCTGAAAGTGATCGAATCCGGCGTCGCCCCGGACGATGAAGACGGCATCGCGCGGGTCGTCGCAGCGGCGGACATCCGCCTGGTCCCGCGGGGAACACAGCCGCAGGTTTTTCTCGATGGAAGAGATGTCACGGTCGAAATACGAACTCAAGAGGTCACTCAGGCTGCGTCGCGAGTCTCCCGCCTGCCGGCCGTCCGTGAGAAGCTGATTGCGCTGCAACGGTCAATGCTGAAGGAACCGGGAGTGGTGATGGAAGGGCGCGATATCGGCACTGTGGTCTTTCCGGATGCGCCTCTCAAAATCTTCCTTATGGCTGAGCCTGAAGAACGGGCGCGACGCAGGGCACGGCAGGACCAGCAGGAGGGACGCCAGGCTTCACTGGAAGAAACGCTGGCTGAAATTTCAAGGCGCGACCGGCGCGATGCGGAGCGCCGGATTTCACCTCTGGTTCCCGCCGAAGACGCGGTGATCCTGGACTCCACCGGCCTGACGGCTGAAGAAGTTGTTGAACAGATCCTGGAACTGGCGCGGAAGAGGAAGTTGCTGGACCCTCAATAAGTTTTCTCTTCGCAGAAAAGCGGCGGGACTTTACCTTCCTCCGTTCGACATTGAGGCCAGGAACTCGGCGTTGTTCTTGGTCTTTGAGAGCTTGTCGATAATCAACTCCATCGATTCGACGGGCGAGAGCGGGTTCAGCACCTTGCGCAGCACCCAGATGCGGTTGAGTTCATCTTTCGGCACCAGCAGTTCTTCTTTCCGGGTGCCGGACTTGTTGATGTCAATGGCCGGGAAGACGCGCTTGTCCACCAGCTTGCGGTCCAGGTGAACTTCCATGTTGCCGGTGCCCTTGAATTCTTCAAAGATCACGTCATCCATGCGGCTGCCGGTGTCGATCAGCGCGGTTGCGATGATCGTCAGGCTGCCGCCTTCTTCGACGTTGCGCGCGGAGCCGAAGAAGCGCTTAGGCCGCTGAAGAGCGTTCGAATCAACGCCGCCGGAGAGCACCTTGCCCGAAGGCGGCACGACCGTGTTGTAAGCGCGCGCCAGGCGCGTGATCGAGTCGAGCAGGATCACCACGTCGCGCTTGTGCTCAACCAGCCGCTTGGCCTTTTCAATCACCATTTCCGCCACCTGAACGTGCCGGGCTGCAGGTTCGTCAAACGTCGAACTGATGACCTCGCCCTCCACGGTCCTCTGCATGTCCGTCACTTCTTCCGGCCGCTCATCGATCAGCAGCACGATCAACGTGACTTCAGGATGATTGGTCGTGATGGAATTGGCGATGGTCTGGAGCAGCATCGTCTTTCCGGTGCGTGGCGGAGAGACGATCAGCCCGCGCTGGCCCTTGCCGATGGGCGTAAGCAGGTCGAGTACGCGCGCGGAGATGTTGTCCTTCGTGGTTTCAAGCCGCAGCCTTTCCATCGGATAGAGCGGCGTCAGGTTGTCGAAGAAGATCTTGTTGCGCGCTTCATCGGGCGGTTCAAAGTTAATGGCCTCAACTTTGATCAGCGCAAAATAGCGTTCGCCCTCTTTTGGCGGGCGAATCTGGCCGGAAACGGTGTCGCCGGTGCGCAGGTCGAACTTGCGGATCTGCGAAGGCGACACGTAGATGTCATCCGGCCCCGGCAGATAGTTGTAGTCGGGTGCGCGCAGGAAGCCGAAACCGTCAGGCAGGCATTCGAGCACTCCTTCAGAAAAAATGAGACCTGCCTTTTCGGTTTGCGCCTGAAGGATCTTGAAGATCAGTTCCTGCTTGCGCATGCCGGTGGCGCCGACGACGCCAAGGTCTTTGGCCACCTGCGTCAGCGTAGCGATATTCATCTCCTTCAGCTTGGCAATATCGAGGATTTCGCTTTCCTTCAATTCCTCGATTTTTTCTTCCTGCACTTCGATTGGTTTTTCTTCCTGTTTTTTGGACGGCATAATACTCTCTCAATTTCAATTGAATTTAAGGCCCCGGGACTTATAGCCCATCAGGCCCGGTAGAGCCCTGCTTCTTTGATGCCCCCTGGACGTTCCAGAAATTGAACTGAACGGCTCATTAAGGCAAGTCAGCAGGAATCCAAATGGCATAGACCCTGGCAGTTATTTTGAGACTTTTCAATCCGAAAATTGGCTTGGATCAATTGACGCTAACTCTTGACGCAGCGGGAAAAAACCAGCTTGTGTCCTGAGTGGACGCGATTATTCTGAACAACATCCGGCCTGCTGTACTTCCATAAACTACGTTCTGCCCCGGCGCCTTCTCTATGAATAATGAACCAGTATAAGTCCTTGCAGCGGATATTTCGAGGGGTCGCCGAGCCTCGTCACCAGCAGGCAAACTCCTCGGGCGCTCTTCAGTTCGTCAACGACTCCCGATCGGAATCGAGAGGGGCCTCAAGCGGCCGGGCCTCTTCCGGTTCTGCGGCGATGGCCGAAATTCCCTCGATCTTCCGTTCGAGCGCAAGGTCCAGGACCTCGTCCATGGTCTCAACGAACCTGATGGCAATATCCTCCTGAATGTTCTCCGGAATCTCCGAAAGGTCCTTTTCGTTGTCCCGGGGCAGGAGCACGGTCCGATTGCCGGCGCGGTGGGCCGCCAGGATCTTCTCCTTCACGCCGCCGATCGGCAGGACTTTGCCCCGCAGTGTGATTTCGCCGGTCATGGCGATATCGCGGTCAACGGGAATCTTGGTGAGGGCGCTGACCATCGCCGTCGCCAGCGTGATGCCGGCTGAAGGCCCGTCCTTGGGGATCGAGCCTTCGGGAATGTGGATATGAATATCCACGCGGCGGTAAAAGTCCGGCGGCAATCCCAGCCGCGAAGCCCTGGAGCGCACATAGCTTAGCGCAGCCTGCGCCGACTCCTGCATCACATCACCCAGTTTGCCGGTCAGGGTCAGCTTTCCCTTTCCTGTCATCACCGTGGCTTCAATGTTCAGAATCTGACCCCCGACCTCAGTCCATGCAAGACCAGTAGCCAGGCCAACTTCATTTTTCTCTTCGGCCTTTGTGTCGCGGAACTTGATCACGCCCAGATACTCGTGAAGGTCTTCAGGCCGGATGAGAACTTTAAGATCGTGTCCGTCCTGAACCACCTTCCGCGCAACTTTGCGGCTGATGTTGGCGATTTCACGCTCGAGGTTCCGGACGCCCGCCTCGCGCGTGTAGTTCCGAATGATATTGATGATCGCCTCATCTTCAAATTTCAGGTTGTGTTCTTTCAAGCCTGTGGCCTCGCGCTGCTTGGGCACCAGGAAGCGCTTGGCGATTTCCAGCTTTTCCGCTTCCGTATAGCCGGAGAGCCGAAGGATTTCCATGCGGTCCTGGAGCGGCTGCGGAATGGTGTGGATGACATTTGCCGTGGTGATAAAGAAAACCTTTGAGAGGTCGTATTCAACGTCGAGGTAGTGGTCGGTAAATGCGTTGTTCTGCTCCGGATCCAGGACCTCCAGCAGGGCCGCTGAAGGATCGCCGCGAAAGTCCATACTCATCTTGTCAACTTCATCAAGCAGGAACACCGGGTTGACCGTTCCGCCCTTCTTCATCATCTGGATAATCTGGCCGGGCAGCGCGCCAATGTAGGTCCGGCGGTGACCACGGATTTCCGCTTCATCCCGCACGCCTCCCAGCGACAGCCGCACAAACTTCCTTCCGGTGGCGCGGGCAATGGAGCGGCCCAATGAGGTCTTCCCCACTCCCGGGGGACCGACGAAGCAGAGGATCGAACCTCGCGGCGTCTTCACCAGTTGCCTGACGGCCAGAAACTCGAGAATGCGTTCCTTGATCTTCTCCAGGCCGTAATGGTCTTCGTTCAGGATGCGTTCCGCCCGGCGGATGTCCCGGATTTCTTTCGATTTCTTTTTCCAGGGCACAGCCAGCAACCAGTCGAGATAGTTGCGCGAAACGGTGGATTCCGCCGACATGGGAGGCATCAGTTCCAAACGCTTGATTTCAGCCATCGCCTTGTCATAGGCGTCCTTGGTCATGCCGGCGGCTTCGATCTTTTTCTTCAGCTCATCAATTTCGCTTTTTTCGTTGCGCCCCAGTTCCTTCTGGATGGCCTTGATCTTTTCGTTCAGGTAATACTCGCGCTGCGCGCGCTCCATCTGCCTTTTCACGCGGCCCTGGATCGAGCGGTCAACGTTCAGTTTTTCGATTTCGATGTCCAGAATGTCCGCCAAACGGGTCAGACGATCCACAGGATCGAAAAGTTCCAGCAACTCCTGCTTTTCTTCGATGCTGATGCTCAGATTGGCGGCCACCGTGTCCGTGAACTTGCTGATCTCCTCAACTTTGGCAGCGGAGATCATCGTCTCGTAGTTCAGGCTTTGGGAAAGCTTCACATACTGCTCGAAAAGCGAGATCACGCGTTGAACAAGCTGTTCCAGGCTGGGCGTGCTGACAATCCTGAAAGAAACAGTCTTGACGCTGGCGCGAAAGTATCCTTCATCACTGGTGATCTTCAAGATCTTTCCGCGCTCACTGCCTTCCACGAGCACCTTGATGTTGCCGTCCGGCAGTTTCAGGCTCTGGATGATGTTCGCGATGGTCCCCACCTGGTAGATATCGTTAGGTTTGGGGTCGTCCACCGAGGCGTCGTGCTGCGTCGCGAGGAAAATCTTCTTATCGCCGGCGAGAGCTTCTTCAAGCGCCCGAATGGAGCTTTCGCGTCCCACCACGAATGGCGTCATCATGTACGGGAATATAACCACGTCCCGGATGGGCATCATGGGAAGTACGCGCGTTTCGCCTTTTTCTCGGCCTGAAAACATAGCGGAATCCATTAACTTGCCTTTTCAAAAAGAGATGGGTCAAAAAGTATCTCGTGCTTCTCGACCATTTCCTCCGTCACCACGAACTCATGGATTGTTCGCTGGCTGGGTAGATGATACATCAAGTCAAGCATCAGGTCTTCAAGGATCATGCGGAGACCGCGTGCCCCAAGCTTGCGCTGAATCGCCTGCTTTGCGATCGCCCTCAACGCACCCTCGGTGAATCTCAGTTTGACATTCTCATATTCGAACAGCCGCTGGTACTGGCGAACAAGAGCATTCTTAGGCTCGGTCAGAATTTCAACCAACGCCTGCTCATCCAGGTCGCTCAGGACGCTGATTACGGGCAGCCGTCCCACAAACTCAGGAATCAGTCCGTAGCGAATCAAATCGACCGGCTGGACCTGTTCCAGCAACTCGATATTGCGGCGTCCGGCCAGGGCCTCCTGAGGTTCTTCGGAAACGTGGAACCCCAGGGACTTCTTTCCGATGCGCCGTTCGATGATTTTTTCGAGGCCGACGAACGCACCACCGCAGATGAAAAGAATATTCGTCGTATCAACCGGGGTAAATTCCTGATGGGGGTGCTTCCGTCCGCCTTGTGGCGGAACGTTAGCTACAGTTCCTTCCAGGATCTTGAGCAGCGCCTGCTGAACGCCTTCGCCGGAAACATCACGCGTGATCGACGGGTTTTCGTCCTTGCGGGAGATCTTATCGATTTCGTCGATATAAATGATCCCTTGCTGCGTCCGCTGGACGTCGCCCTGAGCGTTCTGAAGGAGCTTCAGGATGATGTTTTCGACGTCCTCACCGACGTAGCCGGCCTCGGTCAGCGTCGTGGCGTCAACAATGGCGAACGGAACCTCCAGCAGCCGCGCCAGGGTCTGTGCCAAGAGCGTCTTGCCGGTTCCCGTGGGCCCGATCAGCAGGATGTTGGACTTGGTCAGCTCAACATCATTGCGCACCTTGGCCAGCATGATGCGCTTATAGTGGTTATAAACCGCTACAGCCAGTTTCTTCTTCGCCTTATCCTGGCCGATGACGTATTCATCAAGGAAGCGCTTGACCTCCGCGGGGCGCGGCAGCTTGGCTTCAGCCGCAGGAACCCGTTCGGCCTGCTCTTCTTCAAGGATTGTATTGCAAATCGCTACGCATTCGTCGCAGATATAAGCTCGGGGATGATCGCCGGGAGATGATATTAACTTTCCTACTGCATCCTGGGTTTTCTGGCAGAATGAGCAACGAAGAATTTCTTCTGAGACCAGTCGTTTCAAGTAAGGTCCCCTCCGTTATTTATGCTTTTCGATGATTTCATCGACGATACCGTACTCCTTCGCCTGCTGGGCGTTCATCCAGAAGTCCCGCTCAACGTCACGCTCGATCTTTTCGAGCGGCTGGCCGGTGTGCTTGGCCATGATCTCGTTCAGTCCAGCCCTGACGCGGAGAATCTCACGCGCATGAATGTCGATGTCAGTCGCCTGGCCGGATAGTCCGCCCATGGTCGGCTGATGGATCAGGACCCTTGAGTTCGGCAGCGCAAAGCGCTTCCCACGGGTCCCGGCTGCCAGCAGCAGGGCCGCAACACTGGCCGCTTGGCCAATGCAGATCGTGGCCACATCGGGGCGGATAAACTGCATGGTATCGTAGATGGCCATTCCTGCCGTGACGACGCCCCCCGGAGAATTGATGTAAAGTGACACGTCCTTTTCAGGATCTTCAGCTTCCAGGAACAGCAACTGCGCCGTCACCAGATTGGCAACGTTATCATCAATTGGCGTCCCAATAAAGATGATGTTATCGCGGAGCAGACGGGAATAAATGTCGTAAGCCCTTTCGCCGCGGTTCGTCTGCTCGACGACCATTGGAATCAATGTCATTGCTGGTCTTTCCATACTTGCTAACTCTCCCTGCCGTTACCCTTTGGCCTGGTCCGGTACTGCTTCGGATTTAGGTTTGATTTTAGCGTTGCGGTAAATGAGGTCAAGGGCCTTCTGATTGAGGAGCCTGTTTTTTATTGTAGGAAGCTCGCCCTCGCGTGTCAAGCGGGTCTTGACTGCCGCCGGGGCCTCGTGGCGCTCTTGTGCAATCTCCCGGATGACCTCATCGACCTCTTCTTCGGTAACCTGAATCCCCTCAGCTTCTGCCACTTTTTCCAGAATCAATGAACCCCGAACATCCTTCTCTGCCTCGGGACGGCCCTCTTCCCGGAGCTTTTGCCAGTCGATTCCGAGATTGCGCGGATCCAGGCCCTGTGACATCAGCCTGGTCAGAAAGCTCTCCAACCTCGCATTCAACCGGGCATCGACCAGTGTTTCAGGGACCGGGAAGCTGTGCGCTGCCACCAGTTGGTTCAGGAGGCCCTGCTTGGCTTCCAACTCCGCCTCGTGCTTATTGCGCGCCGCGAGGTTTTCAGAAACTTTGGCTTTCAGCTCTTCGAACGTCTGGTATTCGCTCACCGACTTTGCGAAATCATCATCCAACTCGGGGACAACTTTCTTTTTAATGCTCAGAACCTCCACCCGATATTGGAACGCTTTCCCTGCCAGCGCTTTGGTACTGTAATCTTCCGGGTAGCTCACTTCAAATTCGCGAACGTCCCCTGGCTTTACGCCACGAAGGTTTTCCGTAAAGGCAGGAACCGTCCCTTTGGCTCCGAGATGAACCATTACCTCGCTGGCTTCAAACGGCTTTGTTTCAGGATCAACTTTGTCAATTCCCCGGTACTTTATGGTGACAAAGTCGCCGTCTTCTGCCGCACGATCGTCCACCGGCTCGAAAGTCGCAGCACGTTCCCGAAGCTCTTGCAACGCCTGCATGACTTCAGCTTCGCTAACCTCGGTGGCCGGTTCTTCCACTTCCAACCCTTTGTAGTCTTTCAGTTCGAACTCCGGGATGACTTCAAACTTGACGGTGCAGGTCAGCGGGCGGTCTTCATCAAATTTCAAATCCGCGAAATGCGGTCGCCCGACCACCGAGATGTTCTGCTCTTTGATCGCGCTTTCAAAATACCTCGGCAACAGCGTCTGCACAACTTCGTTGCGAATATCTTCCCTGAAATGCCGGCGAACCAGCGAAGCCGGAGCGTGTCCCGGTCGGAACCCGGGAATGCGGGCTACGCGGCGGTACTGCGCGGTCACAGCTTCGGATTCCTGTCTGACAATGTCAGGAGGTATTTCAATTACGAGTTCTTTCTTGCAGGTTTCAGATTCCACGGTTCCTCAGTAGCGGCTGTAAAGGTTGAAAGAGATCGGAGAGGTGGTCCTTTAAATACTACCTGAAGGGATGGCCCAGCCCCGGGATACTTTCCCGTGCCCCCGGACCCAAACCTCAGTATACCATAAAGTTCCGGGCTGTCAATGGAGCTGAGTTGAGTAGATTTTCCAAACAACCCTGTATTTTGGTTTCCTACCGCCTCCATTTCAGTTTGATGCTGAAATACGCTAAAAGTTTTGCACAACCCACGCATCCGGATGCTGATTGCCCTCGGGTTGGTGTGATCCCTCACGTTACTCTGCGACATTCCTCCCTATTCTCCCGCTACCCTGTTTAAGTCCTAATCATAACTCAATGGCTGCCTTAGTGTCCTCGCCCCCATTGAAGCGCCGCCGGGTCTCGTGGTTTACCGTTGGATTGCCACCTGATCCTATGGTATTCTTCCGCCGGTCTGTATCCCGCTTTGCAGGATAATTTTATGCGGCGCGTTAACCCGCCGAGCAAGATCCACAATGATTTCATCAAGTTAATCCTAATTCGACCAGAAAGGACGTTTCATCATGTTGGAAGATGCTATTTTTGGCCCTGTCGTCAGCCGGAGATGCGTACTTCGAGCATTGGCGGCATCGTCCGCTCTGCTGGTTGGGGCACCCGGTCTTGAAGCCCAGACAGACCTGAGCGGCTACTGGGTCCTGCTGGTACCCACAGGTGACGGAAACTACCGCAAGACATTTCTATATCTGGAACAATCCGGCCATACAGTCACCGGCGAGGTCATGTACGGAGCCCGCAAGCTCCCCATCAGCAACGGAAACTTTCAGGATGGCAAGCTGCATTTTGAAGTTGTCGTTCACTTCCAGCAGCAAACTCGCCAGATCGTCTATGACGGCCAGATGGCGGGCGGCACGATCGATATGAAGATTAATTTCCCCGGCAGGAGCCCGATGACCGGGACCGCCGAACGCACAACACGTGAGGCAACCCTCCCACCCAAGCCCCTCCCATTACCAGCCCTTCGCGACCTTCCGGACAACGGCCTGGTGCGGACGCCTCCGATGGGCTGGAACAGTTGGAACAAGTTTGCCGGACGCGTGGATGACAGCATCGTTCGCGCCGCCGCCGATGCCATAGTCGCCTCCGGCATGGCGAAAGTGGGCTACACATATATCAACATCGACGACACCTGGCAGGGTCAACGCGATAAGAGCGGCCGAATCACCGGCAATAAGAAGTTCCCCGACATGAAGGCGCTTTGCGATTACGTTCATTCGAAAGGGCTCAAGATCGGAATATACTCCAGCCCGGGCCCCACCACCTGCGCCGGGTATGAAGGCAGCTTCGGCCACGAGGAACTGGACGCACAGACTTACGCCGAATGGGGCTTTGATTACCTCAAGTACGACTGGTGCAGCGCAGCGGAGATTTACAAGGATGAAGAAATGCGTCCCGTGTATCAGAAGATGGGCGAGGCCCTGCAAAAGACCGGGCGCCCCATTGTGTACAGCCTTTGCCAGTACGGCCGAGATGACGTCTGGGGCTGGGGAGCCAAGGTTGGCGGCAACCTGTGGCGCACGACCGGAGACATCAACGACCACTGGGAGCGCATGGACGAAATCGGCTTCAGCCAGTTCGCCATTCAACACTACATGAAGCCGGGCCACTGGAACGATCCGGACATGCTCGAGGTAGGCAATGGCGGCATGACCAACGATGAGTATCGGACGCACATGAGTCTGTGGTGCCTGCTGGCCGCTCCGCTCCTTGCTGGAAATGACCTGAGTTCCATGACTGAAGAAACCAGGGAAATTCTGATGAACACCGAGGTGATCGCCATCGACCAGGACAGGGCCGCAAACCCGGCCAAACTGGCAACACCCCTGGGCAAGCACGTGGTGGCCTATCGCAAGCTCTCTGACGGATCAACCGCCGTGGCTTTTTTCAACCGGAATGCCAAAGAGGATGAAATCGGTGTCGAGTGGGCTGCAGTGGAAATCGAGGGCGGGAATATCCAGGCCCGCGATTTGTGGAAACATCAGGACGTACAGGTTTCCCCAACCCGCTATTCCACAAAAGTCCCGGCCCATGGTGTTGTTATGCTGAGGGTTCAACAAAGGAGCTGAAAGTTCACGATTTATAGATCGGCGTGGACGCGGACCGCTGGAACCAGGACAGGGCCACGGTCGCGGTTATAACCGGGGTTCGAAACGCGTTGAAGGTCCAACGAAGCAAACAGTCCGCGCCACAGGTGGAATGTGTCATAACCCTCGATAATGCGCTCGGGACCGTAGTTCAGTTTGCCGTCGGCCAAAATGAAGCCCAAGCCTCCCAGTGCCAGATACTCACGATGGTCACCTGAAATATAGTTTGTTACCGAGGTCAGACCCAGTCTGTCATCTGGCCGCCGCCAACGGCTTCCGCGCAGGTCAACACCGTAAGCAATCGTACGGTCCACTTCTGTATAGGCAAACGATTCGTTCCGACCGAGGTTCCGTCCCCATCGAACGTAGGCCCTCAGGTTGTGCGTCAGATTTTGCTCAAGATTCACACCAAAGCCATATTTGATCCGTCCTTGCCGTCGGGTCAGCGTCACATCAGGCGCAGAGACCAGGCCGGCCCGATACTGCTCGATGGCCTCTCGGTAGTTACTCATGTTCGCGTGGTTCACAAAGCTGAGTAAGCGAGTCGCACCCTTGCGGCCGGGAAGCAAGCCGTGGTCAAGCTCAAACTCGATGTTTTCGGAGCGCGCACGGGCGATGTCCGCATCGAGGTGAATGCCATTGGCGACCTTGGGCATGAGGGCCTCAGCAAACCGGATCGCCCAGGCACGGTCATCGTATTCCAGCATCACGCCGTCTGTGTAACCCCGTGTGTTCGCGGCATAGTCATAGGCGCCATTGTTGTCAACTGCCCAGTTCATGAACTGGAGGTGGTCATCACTCCCCACGGCGTTGTTGTCGGAAAAATCCACCAAACTGAATTTACCGGCAACAATCTCAATGCGACGCACGGGGAGCTCACCCCAAAACTCGAGCGGCCCGCGATCGCTCTCAGCTTTCTCATGGCTCAGCGGAATAATGCGCCTTACCAGCAGCCGGGCAACATACGGTGCTGCGCCCAGGTTGGGATTTCTGACAACATCCAGGTTGGTGTAACCCGCAAGGCCATGAGCGTCACTGATGCCATGGCCACCTGCACTTTCAACATCCAGAACCACTTCAGAATTCGGAGTAAGCTCAAGGCCTGTATACAAAGTGAACACGTCGGAAACGTCAAACTCTGCCTGGGGCCGAAGGCTGTTCGGCCCGCTATATGGCGCCCGAAAGGCGGGGTGTCCCTGGCCAATCACATTGATCTGCCCGGAGACCCAGTACCGGTCTGTTGCCGAATGGCCCAGCAGGGTGCTGCTCGAATCATGGTCGGAAGGGAGATTGGTCTGCGAAGACGATTGGGCGCAGGCGCTCAAAGCGCCCAATAGGAGAGACAAAGCCAAATAGATTAAGGCGTTTGATTTCGTTCGCACGAATGTCTTTCCACATCCGTGATGATCACGGGTAAGCGCTGGGGAAAAAGGAGGACACGATCAGCATGGCCGTGAGAATGATCATCACAACGCAGGTGACCCAGGCGATGGCGTTGAAAACACGCGTATTCTTGTATTCGCCCATCAGGTCTTCGCGGTTAGAAAGGCGCAGCATGAAGATAAGCACAAACGGGAGCATGATGCCGTTGACAACCTGCGAAAGCAGGATGATGGGAACCTGCATCTGATCGCTGAGGATGAGTACGGCCAGCGCACCTAATGCAATAAGGCCGGTGTAGAGCCAGTAGAACGCGGGCGCCTCCTCGACGCGCTTGTTGATGCCCGATTCAAGTCCCAATCCCTCGCAAACATAGTAGGCGGTAGCGAGCGGCAAGATCATGGCGGAAAGCAGCGCAGCATTGCACAAACCGAAGGCAAACAGCGCGCTTGCAAGAGGCCCCGCGAGCGGCCGCAACGCCAGAGCAGCATCACCCGCATCAGCGATGTTCCGGTGCCCGCTTACAAAAATCGTTGCCGCGCAGGCGACAATAATGAAGAAGGCGACTATGTCCGTGATGAAGCAGCCGACGATTACGTCCCACCGCGAATAAACCCAGTCCTTGATTTTCACCCCTTTTTCTACAACGGCTGATTGCAGGTAGAACTGCATCCAGGGCGCGATGGTAGTGCCGATGAGGCCAACCACCATGTAAAGGTAGCCGGAATCCATCTGGAAAGAGGGCCTCACCGTGTTGATCATGGCTTCAGACCAGGAAGGATGCGCCAGGAAGCTGGAGATAGGGTAGGCAATATAGAAAACGCAGGCTATCAGGAAGACCTTTTCCACAAATCTGTACGTTCCCTTCACTACCAGCGCCCACACCAAGAAGGCACCCAGCGGCACCACAATGTATCTGCTGACACCAAACACCGACATCCCTGAGGCCAGCCCGGCAAATTCTGAAACCGTATTGCCCAGGTCCGCCGCCAGCAGGCAAAGCATCAGAAAAAACGTAGTCCGAAACCCGTACTCCTCGCGGATCAGGTCGGCCAGTCCCTTGCCTGTCACGACCCCCATGCGTGCGGCCATCTCCTGGACCACAATGAGAGCAATAGTGACCGGAATGAGCGTCCAGAGCAGTGTGTACCCAAACTTTGCGCCCGCGACAGAATAAGTGTAGATTCCTCCCGGATCATTATCCACATTGGCCGTAATGATTCCCGGGCCGACAACAGCCAGGAAAATGAGCAGCTTGGTTCGGAACCTTTTCAGGCGTACACGATCCATGGGGAACCCCTGCCAGGCGCCGTGCGCCGGCAGATTGCCTTTCTCACATAACTTCGGAATTCTTACCCGTGGCGAAAAGCCCCTCTATCGGCGGCGGACAACCAGGTCAAGAACGTCATCAGCCGTCACCAGTCCCACCAGATGGTTCTTGTCATCCACCACCGGAAGAGCGAGAAGGTTGTATTTTCTGAACAGGTCGATCACGGTCTTCGCGTCTGTATCTGTCTGCACGCTTCGGACCTCCTCAACGGAAAGCGCCTGCAAAGGAGTGTTGGCCGGGGCCAGCAGAATTCGCGCCAGCGGCACGGCCCCTACCAGGTGCTCCTCTGCATCGACCAGATACACAGAATGGATCGATTCGATTGGCCCCTCGAATTGCTTCATTGCTTCAATGACGTTTTCAACGGTCGCTGATCCATCAAGGGCAATATAATGCGTCGTCATCAGTGCGCCGGCCGTGTCCTCCTCAAACCCGAGCAACTCCTTGACCTCCTGCGCGTCCTCCTTTTCCATATCGGCCAGCAGCTTTGCCGAGGTCTCCGGCGGGAGTTCCTGGAGAACATCGGCAGCCTCGTCGGGCGGCATTTCATCGACGATGTCGGCGGCCTTTTCAACCGGGATGCTCTCCAGCAATTGTGCCTGCATGGAGGTTGGGATCTCAGAGATGATCTGCGCCGCCGTCTCGTGGTCAAGGGCCTCGATCAGGGAACGCTGCTCATCGCGGCTCAATTCTTCCAGAATGTCCGCAATGTCCGCCGGGTGCAGGCGCGCCAGCCGTTCATAGGAGATGCGCAGCTTCAGCCGGCGCGAGGAATCCGGCTCGATCAGGTTGACGAATTCCCATGGGATCGTCCTGGAAGGGAAAAAACCCGAAATCTTCCGGATCGTATGCTTGGAGGTCAAACCCTGCAAAAGCCGCCGCACGGCCGCGGCCATTCCCACGTTAACGTCGAGCACGCGCAATTCGATATGCCCGTCGGTCGGCTGGAGGTCAAAATCAATATCATTCACGCGGACGACCTTACGATGGTTTACGTCAATCACCTGCTGGTCGAGCACATCTTTTCTCGCACGCAGGAGGTCGCCCACAGGTCTGTTGCCATGGATTTCGCTGCGGCTCACAGAGGTTTGCGCGGAGCGGACCGTAATGGCCTGCATCTGCTCTCGGAAGATGTGCACCTCGGTCTTGTCCGGTGTTTTCACAAAATAAGCTGCCACAAGCAGCGCGTTTTGGTTGGGGTCGATTCCCAAGTCAACGATCTGCCCGATGTACGCGCCTGTTACGTCATAGACCGGCAGGTTCTCTATTTCAGTAAAGTAGATCATTGCTATCTCCCGCTTTGAGGCCCGGCTGTGCTATCCGCGACGGCTGGGGGGAAGGCCTTCGGGCCGAGGCCATCCGGAAAATTAAAAACCCCGTGTGAGCCGCAGCTCCCACGGGGCCAAAAAAACCATCCGCGCCGAAGTTTCGGCGGGACAACCTCCTGGTCTGAGCTTCAGCTCCACACAACGTACATTCCTCGTCCTCATGAGGACAGCCACTTTAGGCAAAGCCTTAATCCGACTGCGCCTGCTCTACCCGTTGGCGCGTCTCCGCGTTTCCGGGCAGTGGCTTGTGTTTGCGTGGTAACCTCGCCTAACGAGGCGTGCGCTTATTTTATATAGACCTGACTGCCTCCTCGCCCTGGCAAATATCCACATTAACTTTCATACAAATAGCCCTGAAGTTTGTCAAGAAAAAAGGGCTGGCCACAGCGAATTTGCGCGATCGAGCCCGCCGGAAACACCATCCCCAGCCTGACACTTCTCCTATTTCAGCTCGCCCATGGCGTACTTGATCCCGTTCAGGAGAAGTTCCTGGTACCAACTGCTGTTCCACACGGCGTCTTCGTGACCGAGCGCAGTATAGAACACGCGGCCTTTGCCGTCGCGGCGGGTCCAAGCGAGCGGCCAGCCGTAGAAGCGCCGGTGGACTCCCGGCTTTCGCAGGTTTACAGAGTTTGGATCCAGCCGCAGCAGCACGTGCGAGGTTTTGTACTGAAAATCGGCGATCTGGTAGATCTCATCATTCACCTGGAACGATTTGCCAAGGAAGCTGACGATGGGGTCCGAGGGGTCCACGACATCCACAGTCACCTGCTGGTGCCAGGGGTGATCGTTAAAGTAACCGCCGATCAGTTCCAGATAAGGCTCCCACTCATAGAAAGTGTCCGTCGCGCTGTGAACACCTACAAATCCGTGCCCCGATCGGATGAAATTAATGAAGGCACTCTTCTCAGCGTCCGTCATGGGAAGCTCGCCCGTTGTGTAGAACATCACTACGTCATATTTCTTCAGGTTCTCAGGTGTGAACGCTCCGACATCCTGCGTTACCGTCGTGTCAAACAAACCGGAACGCTCGCCAATTTCTTTGACGATATTTTCCGATGGGGCCACGCTCGCGTGCTTGTAGCCGGCCGAAAGTGTCATGTAAAGTAAATGCCCCTTGCGCGGCTTAGCCAGCGCCTTCTGGTTGAAACCGATAAATCCCGCGCCGGCTATGACAATGCACGACAACACCAGGGTGAAAGGTCTGCGCATCTCAACTCCTCTCTGGAAAATGGATTATTACTTTGAAAACGAACACACACCCGATCAGGTCCAATCCAATGAGTAACAGCTATGCCTTTCCTGCGTGCTGTGCGGCAGGCTGCGCGGTCAGCGCCTTAGCGATCTCCTTGCAGAACGCCGGAAGGTCCGTGGGCTTGCGCGACGTAATCAGGTTGCCGTCAACGGCAACTTCTTCATCCACGTACTTCGCGCCCGCGTGAATCATGTCATCCTTGATGGCCGTAAAGCAAGTGGCTTTTCGACCGCGGACGACATCCGCGGAGCAAAGCAACCATCCGCCATGGCAGATCGCTGCCACTACCTTGCGGGCGTTGAACATGTCGCGCACCAGCCTGACCATCCGCTCGTCCTGCCGCAGGAAGTCTGGAGCCCAGCCGCCAGGAATCACGACAGCATCAAACTCCTCTGCGCTCACATCGCCGACCGACTTGTCCGCAACAACCGGATAGCCTTTCTTGCTGTCGTAAGTCTTGCCGGCCACTGCGCCCACAGCCACAGTTTCGGCACCATCTTCCCGAAATCGCAGCAACGGATACCAGACCTCCAGTTCCTGATACTGGTCAGCAACCAGAACAGCAATCTTTTTGCCTTTAAGGTCCATAATGCCCTCCTTGTCCAAGTCCTCTGCGGCTATGTTAGCAAAGGCGGGGGACGAGTTTGTAGCGTGGCGTTGTTATTCCACCTTGCGGTCCGCAATGGAATCTTACGCAAATGTCGCAATGTCAAACGGAATTTGCGAATCAAGGGCCAACTATCGCGTGATGGCCGCGGCGAAAAAGCCATCCATCCCGTGCAGGTCCGGCCGAGTGCGGAAATATCCGTTCTCATCGATCAGCGGGGCGAGCTTCGGCAAGCTCTCAATAAGCTCCGCACGCCCAATCCTGCGGAAGCCTGCGGCCGATGACAATATGCTCTCGACTACCATTTCATTTTCCTCCGGCTCCAATGAGCACGTGGCATAAATCAGCCGTCCGCCGGGCGCTAGGGCCCCGAGCGCATTTACCAGAATTTTTGATTGGATTGCAGCCAGCCTTGCCGGATCTTCCGCAGCAAGCCGCCATTTGATTTCCGGATTTCGCGCCAGCGTTCCCGTACCTGAGCACGGAGCGTCCACCAGAATGCGGTCGAATTGGAGGTTGAATGGAAGGCGTTCTGATGCATCCAAGCGCACAAGCCTCACGGCTTCGGCGTTGACGGTAAGCCTCGGAAGGAGCTTCCGCATTGTTCGCAACCGCCGGGCGCTTGGGTCACCGGCCACAACCAGTCCCTCGCCAACAGCATCCGCCAGCAGGCTGGTCTTCATGCCCGGCGCGGCGCAAACGTCAAGGACCCGCTCCCCCGCACGCACGCCAACCAGTTCCGCAACCAGTTGCGATGCCTCATCCTGAATGCACAGGCCCAATTCCTCGGCAAGCCTCGAAGCGGCAACTTCACCTCCGTCAACAACCAAGGCTTGGCGCGCATATTCGCCCCGGCGGACCCTGCATCCCTTCTCCTGGAGCTTACCGATGACTTCGTCCGGCTCCGGGGTACGGGAAGTAATTCGCAGGGTCGTGGCAGGGACCTGGGTTCCCATCCAGGCCAGCCGGTCGGCCGCTTCGGCGCCGAAGTTCCTCTCCCATCGCTTCAGAAGCCACGCCGGAAGCGTCCGCCGAACCGCAGCCCAAAACTGCACGTCAAGCAAAGCATCTGCGCCTTGTCTCAGCCGGAATCCAACCGGCTCGCACTTGCGCAGGACGGCATTCACCAGGCCGGCAGCCGACCGCTTCCGCGCCAGCTTCGTGAGTTCGACAGACTCGTTCACAGCAGCGGACTTGGGAATTCTCTCGAGAAAGGCAATCTGGTAGATGCCCATTCGCAGGGCCGTAATGACTTCACGATCAAGTGATCCGATGCCTTTCCCGGAAAGCTGTTCAAGGCGATAATCGATTTCGCCGCGCCATCGGAGCACGCCCATTACGATTTCGGTGGCAAGGGCGCGGTCCCGCTCATTCAGATCTGAAACTTCGCTGCGCTGGAGCAATTCAGCGGCGAAGCCTTCACCAGCGTCAACCCGTAGGAGAATTTCAAAGGCAATTTTGCGGGCGGGTGAGACTCTCGCCAACGTGCCACTCCCTCAGGGACCTAGCTTTTCACCAGACTGGACGCGGGCGCCGTTCACAAAGTCCCGCGCAGCGAGCCGCTTACGACCCTCAAGCTGAACCTCGTGGAGCACAAGCATCGTGCCCGCGCCGCACGCCACTGCCAGCCGGCCGCCCTCGAGCAAGAGGGTGCCGGGAGCAATTGCTATCTCGCCTGCAGCCGGGACGGGTTCCGCGCGCCAGATGTGCAATTGCTTGCCCCGAAAGAAAGCATAAGCGCCCGGCCAGGGGATAAGTCCGCGAACGCGCCGCGCGATTTCATCCGCAGGCCGCGACCAGTCGATCAGGCCGTCCTCTTTCTTGAGCCTTGGGGCCAGCGTCGCAAGCCGCGAGTCCTGCGGGCGGGGCACAATCTCGCCGCGTTCAAGTTTGCGCAACGTTTCCACCATCAGTTCGGCGCCGATCACGCTGAGGCGCTGGCTGAGAGTTTCCGTCGTGTCGTCGTCCCGGATCGGCTCGCGCCGTTCCAGAAGGATCTCGCCGGTATCCATGCCGGCGTCGATCTTCATCGTCGTCACGCCCGTCTCTTTCTCCCCCTGGATGATCGCCCAGGCAATCGGTGCGGCGCCCCGGTACTTCGGCAGAAGAGACGCGTGCAGATTGATGCAGCCGTAGGGCGGCAGGTCAATCATCCACTGCGGAACGATGTGGCCATAAGCCACAATTACAATCGCGTCCGGGCGATGCTGGGAAATGAAATTCCGCGCTTCTTCGGTCCTTAGCTTTGCAGGCTGATAAATTGGCAGGCCGTGCCGGAGCGCCGAGTCCTTTACCGGCGAGGGGTGCACCTTGTGCCCGCGGCCTCGAGGCTCATCCGGATTTGTGATGACAAGCTGAATCGGAAACTTCTCTGCGACCAATCTTTCGAGCGTAGGAACAGCGAATTGGGGCGTACCACAAAAAATCAGGTTCATCGCAGGTGTCCGACGGAAACAGTCCTTCGCGGGAACTTATTGAGGATAACGAATTATACTGAGAACCTCTACAGAACCGCAGGTCTTCCCATTGCCGGTTTTCGGCGCGAGGTACAGCGCGGCTGCAGAGTTTGTCACCACTGTTGATTGCAGGAGCCATTCACGCTGCGCCGGAATTTTTCCCTACCACTCTCCTGCCTTAACCATTTTCCGGACCTTGCGCTTGATGGATTCGCGCTTAAGCCGCGTGAGATGATGGATGAAGAGTTTGCCGTTCAGATGGTCCGTCTCATGGCAGAAAGCCCGGGCCAGCAAGCCTTCGCCGGTCATGGTGAATTCCTCGCCTTTCAGGTTTTGTGCGCGGATCGTGGCGCGCAACGGACGGGGAGTCTTCGCACGAAAATCCGGCAAGCTCAAGCAGCCCTCTTCCTCGGTCTGCTTTCCCTCAACAGCAATAATCTCGGGGTTCGCCAGCACCAGCTTTGCCGATGGGTCCTTGCCGGAAGTTATGTCAATCACGCAAATCCTCTTTGCAATGCCGATCTGAGGAGCAGCAAGGCCCACGCCGTTTGCAGCGTACATGGTTTCAAACATGTCGGCCACCAGCTTCTCGAGTTCCGCATTAAACTCGGTCACCGGCTCGGTGCCGGCTTCCAGAACTTTGTTTCCGTACTTTACGATGGGATAAATCATTTTTCGATTCAGTCCAGATCCACTTGGAATTTTTCGATCAGCCAGCCCGGCATGGCTTCAACAATCCGAAAATCGGGCACGCTGTAATCTTTTTAACCAGTTCACCCAGAAAGTCGGCTTTACGGCTCGAGCACAAGCAGCGTAAAGCTGTTCGGAACAATCTGCGGCCTCTGAAACCCGCCCCGCCCAGTGGGTTCGGCAGGACGGGGCCCGAAGCAGGCCGTCACCAGAAAAACCTTGTGGGTCCTCGGGTCCAGTTCCATCGTGCGCGCTCCGCGCTCGGTGGGCACATTCTCCGCCACTTTGAATTCCGAAGGCGACTCTTCCTTCACCACTGTTAATGTGCCAGAACCGTTGGAACTGAAGGCAAGGTCGGTTTGGGAATCAAAGCGGTTGGCATCCACGCCGGCACCGATCGGGAGCGTCGCAACTACCTTGCCGGTGTTGGCGTTGATCACGGCCATCATTTCATTATGACAGCCGGCAAACAGGATGTTGTGCTCCGCATCAATGGCCAGCCCCGAGGGCGATTCGCAAGGCGCCATCGGCCAGCGCGATTCAATCTTGAGAGTGTGGGTATTGATTGCCAGTTCGACGCTCTTGTCCTCCAGGTTGTTGTAGATCATTCCGCGTCCGTTGGGAACCGCAAACTCCGGCCTGCCCCCGAGAGTGATCGTACCAACAACTTTCAAGGTCTTTGCATCGATGGCGGTTGCATTGTCGCTCCGGCCATTGAACGTGAAGACCCTTTGTGAAGAGGGGTCATATGTGATGCAGTCGGGATTGTGGCCGGTGACTTTAACTGTGCCAATGGTCTTGAGCGTTTTCAGATCAAACACCGTCACCTGGTCCGCCTGCCCGTCGCTGATAAATCCGCGATGGAGTTCCGGAGCCACAGCGATTCCATGAACGCCGGGGGTGTCGGGAATGTCGCCGATCACTTTGTAAGTGTCCGGGTTAATCACCAACACATGTGTCCCATGTGAAACAAACAGGTGCCGGTTCATTGGGTCAAAGCCCAGATAGTCCCAGAACCCCTCACCACCCAGCAGTACTTTCTTAACAAGGTGATAGTTGACAGTCGTCAGACCCTTTTGCGACTTTGCTGCACCCGGCACAACCGAAACCAGAAGCACACTGATCAAAACAAAGAAGAAACTCGAGCACTTGCGTATCATCGTATTCATAGATCCCCCTTATTCTCTCAGCCGTTTTCCAAAAACACCTGAGTGTGGGTCAACGTGCTCATTATTCTGCATTCTGCGCGCAGCAATAAGTCTCAGCTTTACGGCGGTGGTGATACTGGCAAATTGGTCGCCCGGGCATGAGACGAATACCGTGGACCCTTCGTCCATCAAATGAAAGTGTACTGCTCAGCATGGCGCTCACAGCCTAATACCGCCGCACTTGCTCCTGGTAAGCTGCGAAATTCCGCCGGGTCTCTTCGAGCGAGTCTCCGCCAAACTTTTCGAGGAACGCCCGCGCCAGCACCAGGGCCACCATTGATTCACCCACAACGCCGGCGGCCGGAACAACACAAACGTCCGAGCGCTCATAGGCGGCCTTCACTGTCTCTCGCGTTGCGAAATCAACCGATTCAAGCGGCCTGCGCAACGTGGAGATCGGCTTCAGATATCCCCGGACGACGATCGGCTCACCATTAGACATTCCGCCTTCGAGCCCGCCCGCGCGATTCGACTTCCGCGTGAACCGCCGCTGCTCTCGGTCATAGCCAATTTCATCGTGTACCCCGGAGCCGGGCGTTGCGGCGTTTCCGATTCCTGTCCCAATTTCAACTGCTTTCACCGCCTGAATCGACATCACCGCCTGGGCCAACTGGCCGTCAAGTTTCTCGTCCCACTGCGAACAGGCACCAAGCCCGGGTGGAGCGCCCACAGCGATCACCTCGAATGTTCCGCCTACGGTGTCGCGTTCCTGGATGGCCTTATCCACTTCGGCCTTCATCCGCGCCTCGACTTCAGGGTCAACGCAGTTAAGGCCAATTTCTTCAATGTCGCGAAGAGCAAGAACCCGCTCAAACGGAACGTTGCTGTCCGGCAAGGCAACATTCCCCACCGCCACGACGTGGCTGGCAATCTGAATCCCGAACTGCATCAGGAAAAGTTTGGCCAAAGAGCCAAGGGCAACGCGCGCGGCCGTTTCCCGGGCGCTCGCCCGTTCGAGCACGTAGCGCGCGTCAGGGAAATTGTATTTCAGGCAGCCGGCGAGGTCGGCGTGGCCCGGGCGCGGAGAGGTTACAGGCTTGTATTTTTCGCGCGTCTCCGGCAGGTCCTCCACGGACATCGATTCCTGCCAGTTTTTCCAGTCGCGGTTTTCGATCAAGATGGCGATGGGCGACCCGATCGTTTCGCCGTGGCGCACGCCGGAAAGAAATTGCGCGGTGTCCGATTCGATTTTCATCCGGCCGCCGCGCCCGTAACCTCCCATGCGGCGATTTAACTCGCGATTGACATAGGCGAAATCCACTGGGACATGCGCCGGCAATCCCATCAGGATCGCGACAAGCGCCTGTCCGTGCGACTCACCCGCCGTGTAAAATCGAAGCATATTGGATATAGTAGGACTTTCCCCGGCTCTGGCAATTCACCCGATTAGAGCCTCGTAATCGAAAAGACACAGATTCGTCCGTGCCGTAGAATTGTTCGGAATTCCTTTCAGTATCCCGCTCGCGTTATCCGTAAAAGAGCAGCGCCGGAAAATGTAAAGGGTTCCGTAAGTAAAGGCTGCCGTCACGACATCAAGTCGTGCCCTTTCGCGAATCCCAAGCTATCGGCAAAATCGGAAAGTACCAATTTTACCCAAAGCCTGCAAGGTGGTCAAAAATAAGGTGCGTTTGCGGGAATAAAACTTAAGAGCCTGTGCTGCTGTAGTTCTCCACGCCGCGGTTCCAGACGAAGACTGCCAGCATAAAGAATGCTGTCGCCACGAATGGAACCAGATAAAAGTACGTGTTGAAACTTGTGCGCCCGAGGAAGTGCGTCGTTGGGTAAAAGGAGGCGAAACCGAAGGGAATAATCCAACTGAGCATGAACTGGATGAAGACGTTGTAGATCGTCAGTGGGTAGCGGCCAAAAGTCAGCATGTTAAAGACCGGCGGAACGATGCCGACGCGGTCTTCGAACCAGAACGATACGGCGGTAAGCATCAGGAAAACCGCGAGATAAATCACAGCACCCGAGGCTACCATCAGGATGAACCAAAGATAATCCGCGGCAGGCCACGGAAGATGCAGTCGCTTGACTGAGATGGCCACCACGAAGGCGCCCGTAACGACCTCCTGGAGCGATTCCAGGCGGAACTTTTCAAACAACACCTGGAAAAGCGTATGCACGGGACGAAGCAAAATGCGGTCAAAGCGGCCCTGGATAATGTAAATGTCGCCGAACTGGTACAGGTTCCAGCTCACCACGTTGAAAAAACCAAGGGGAATCAGCGAAAAACCGTAAAGGAATAGGATCTCGTAGAACGACCAGTCCTGAAGTTTCGGGATTTTTGTAAACAGCACCAGTACAAAACCAAAGCCCAGCACCGTCGCAGCCATCGAGGAAAAGAAGGCGATGAAGAAGTCGGCTTTGTACTCCAGCCGGACCTTGGCGTATTGGGCGAAATAAAGGGCGAATAGCCGAACGTGGCGTTTCATACTTTGTGTTTCAAAAGCCAACCGATAAATAGCAAAATGACGAATCGCAAATCACGAGTTGCCCACAAGGAAGCGAGCGTCTTCTCCCGTACTTCGCAGTTGCTTTTTCACCCTCCCTGGATCGTGATTTTTCTGCTCGACCATGTCCAGAACAGATGGCCGATGGCCACAATCGCCGCGACCCAGAACATCTGGATGGCAAGCGCCTTCAGAATTCCCAAGCCGCTGATTTTGCCCAGATACAGTAGCACGGGGATGTAACTGATGTATTGGAAAGGCATGAAGGCAAACGCCACCTGGAAAACATGCGGGAAGAATGAAATGGGAATCAACAATCCGGAAAAAAGCTCGAGCAGAAAGTACTTGGCGCGCAGCAGGCCAAGGATTGATTTCAAACGGACGGCAAACGTGCCCACGGCAAAATTGATGCCTGCCACCAGGAAGAAGCTGAGCACCACGCTGAAAAGGAATCCGATGAAACTTGCAACTCCAGCTGGACGCCGCACAGGATAGACAAGCAACAGAACAACGGCCGTCGGCACGGTAAGCATGGTCAGGCGAAAAACCGATTCGCCCAGCGCCTGAGCAATGTACATCCACTGCGTATTGACCGGCTTGATGAGGTCCATCGCCAACTTGCCTTCGAGCACTTGCGTGGCCATGTCCTGGTCGATGTTGTTGTAATAAAAAGAACGGATAATCCAGCCGATGGCGATGTAGGTCAGCAACTGGCTGAAGTCAAACCCCTCGATGCTGGCGCTGTGCGTGTAGATGGCTTTCCAGATAAAATAATAGATAGAAACGTAAATAAAATAGGTAACAATGCCGGTATAATAGCGCAGGCGGTAGGCCATGGTGTTTACAAAACCTACGCGGAGGAACCCGCCGTAGATACGGGCAAGCGCGCCAATAGAAAACTCACCTTGCGGCCGGGCCGGGAGCGCAAGTTCGGTAGTCGCCATCATCCCACCTCACCCCGCAGATAGATGCGCTTTACGATCTCCTCAATCGGCTCCTCTTCAACCAGGATGTCGCTCACCTCCAGCGTGGTGACGATGTTCCGAATGATCTCCGCGCTTGAATAGCGTTCGCGGTCAAAGCGCATCAGATAAGTGAGGTCATCGATCCGGTCGCAGCGGATGCCGTCTGTGGCGATCCGCGCAACGGCTGCCGCCTGGGAGCGGTCTTTCAGCAGGAATTTTACCTGATTGTATTTCGCCAGCCGGTCTTTCATCTCCCGCAGCGCGCCGTCAAAGAGGATTTTGCCTTTGTCGATTACAATGATGCGGCTGGATAATTCCTCAATATCCGAAAGGTCATGCGTGGTCAACAGCACCGTGGTCCGCTCTTTGCGGTTCACTTCTTTCAGAAATTCCCGGATGCGGTCCTTGGCCACTACGTCCAGCCCGATGGTCGGCTCATCCAGGAAAAGCAGCGGCGGATTGTGCAGCAGCGAAGCGGCAATGTCGCACCGCATCCGCTCCCCCAGGCTCAGCTTGCGGACCGGAGTGTTGAGATAGTCTTTGAGGTTGAGGATCTCAGAAAAGACGCCCAGCCGTTGCTTGTAATCGGCGTCCGATACTTCGTAGATTTCCTTCAGGAGCTTGAATGATTCCACTACGGCAATGTCCCACCAGAGTTGCGTCCTTTGACCGAACACCACTCCGATGTGCTTGGTATAACGGCGCCGGTCGCGCCAGGGGACAAATCCGTTGGCAACGATGCGGCCGCTGGTAGGGACCAGGATTCCGGTCAGCATTTTGACCGTCGTGGACTTCCCTGCCCCATTGGCGCCAATGTAACCCACGACCTCGCCGGGCTCGATTGAGAAACTCACATGGTCCACGGCAGAAACAGTGGACCACTCGCGCACAAAGAGGTTCTGTACGGCCCCCCACACGCCCTCGCGGCGGCGAAAGGAACGAAACTCCTTGGTCAATTCCTGGACATCAATGATAGGCTTCATAGGAAGATTAAAAGGTTCGCGGGGACAAAAGCTCCTCAACGGAACAGAGATATAATTCTAACAACCGCGCAGCGACTGAACAAGGACGCGGAGACAAAAATCAGCGGATGAAAGGTCCATTTCTGCGATGTAGCCTCGGACATTCCGGGCCTGGTAGTTTAGACTCTGGAGGACACACTAGGATTCATGAGGAGCTTGCCAGCCATGCCAAAACGCGCGCTCGTAGGCATTGATATCGGGGGGACAAAAACGGCCGTCGTCGTCTCCCTGAAAGCCCCGACAGTGCTGGACAGGATTGAATTCCCGACAAAGCCAGCAAACGGGCCGGAGCCCGCTCTTCGTCTGATCAAAGGAGGAATCCGCGACCTGCTTGTCAGGCACAGATTGAAGGCCGCCGCTATCGGGGTAAGCTGCGGTGGCCCGCTCGATCATGTCAAAGGTATTATTCAGGCGCCGCCGAACCTTTCGACCTGGGTGGATGTGCCGATCAAGGCGATTCTTCAGAATGAATTTGGAGTAACATGCAGGGTCGAAAACGATGCCAACGCAGGCGCCGTGGCTGAGCACCGCTTCGGCGCAGGTCAGGGGTGCCGGAACATGGTTTTTCTGACCATGGGAACCGGGCTGGGCGCAGGGATCATCGCTGACGGCCGGCTCTACCACGGAACAAACGATTTTGCCGGTGAAATCGGGCATGTCCGGCTGACCAGAACCGGCCCCGTGGGATATCACAAGGCAGGCTCCGTTGAAGGCTGGGCAAGCGGCGGAGGTATGCCTCAAATCGCTCAAAAAGCGGTCAGCGCGGCCCTCAAAAGGCGCGAGCCCACCCTTCTGGCAAGTCAATTCCGCCAAGGCAGGGCCATCACCGCCCGTGATGTTGCCGCGGCGGCAAAAAAAGGTGATGCCGTAGCGAGCCGTATCCTGGGCATCACCGCCAGGCGGCTCGGTGAAACGCTGGCAATCCTGGTGGACATCCTGAATCCCGAAAAGATCGTGATTGGCGGGCTGGCCATGCGCCTGGGAGACACCTTGCTGGAACCGGCCCGCCAGGTCATGCGGCGCGAGGCGCTGCCGCAATCTGCTGCAGTCTGCCAGGTTGTGGCGGCTGCGCTCAATGAACGCATTGGGGACGTCGCCGCGCTGTGCGTGGCAATGGGCTTTTAATTAGTATTCGGCTAAAGACACACCAGGCAGAGCTAAGGTATAATCGGGCAAACTGGATTCATACTTAAATGCTTAAGCTTATCAGCCAGTGCGGTGAACTTGAGAATCCCGCCAGTGTAAAAACAGCTTGGACAAAGTTGCACAAACAGCGCCAGGCATTACGGCTATCGTTTCCCAGCAGGTCCACGATTGCAATTTGAAGGCCCAGGAGTCTCGGACATGAAAAGACATCGAGCAGGCACATTGTTATTTGCGGCCGTGTTGATGGCGGCCCAGGCGCTGGCCGCGGCGGAACTCCGCGTCCCGCACCTCGACTTCACCGACCAGCGCCTTCCGAATGGATTGAGGGTGATTATCGCTCCTGACCACAGCGCGCCCGTCTTTGCGATCTGCGTTACCTATAACGTGGGATCCCACAGCGAACGCCCCGGCAGGACCGGGTTTGCACACCTGTTTGAACACATGATGTTCCAGGGCTCGCAGAACGTAGGCAAGGGCGAACACATGATTCTGATTGAAAACAACGGCGGTGATATGAACGGCACCACTACCGAGGACCGCACGAACTACTTCGAAATGCTGCCCAAAAACCAACTCGATCTTGCCCTGTTCCTCGAAAGCGACCGCATGCGGTCTCTGGCGGTGAATGAGGCAAATCTCGACAACCAGCGTAACGCCGTGCAGGAGGAGCGCCGCCTGGGCATAGACAATCAGCCTTATGGCAAGGCGTATCTCGAGATCGACAATCTTGCCTATGACAATTTCGCCTACAAACATTCGGTGATCGGCTCCATGGCGGACCTGAACGCAGCCACCGTGTCCGACGTGCAGAATTTCTTCCGCATTTACTACGCCCCGAACAACGCCGTGCTCACTCTGGTGGGTGATCTTGACCCCGCGGAGACTCTGGAAAAGGTCAAGAAATATTTCGGTGATATCCCTGCTCAGCCTGCCCCGCCTAAGCCCGATCTCACCGAGCCTGAGCATTACGGCGAACGGCGCGAAACGATCGATGACCCGCTGGCGCGTCTCCCCATGGTCCTTATCGCATATCACATCCCGCCGGGGAACACTGCCGACAATTACGCTTTCCAGGTGCTCTCCGACATTCTCAGCACAGGTGAAAGCTCGCGACTCTATCAGCATCTGGTGAAGGAAAAGCAGTTGGCCACCTCCATCCAGACTGAGGCGGACGCGCGAACAGGTCCCAGCCTTTTTTACGTCGTGGCGGTGCCGCGCCCGGGCGTTAAACCGGAGGACCTCGAAGGCGCCATCGAGGCGGAAATCGCGACGGTCCAGAAGGATGGTGTTACAGAAGCTGAAATGGATAAAGCCCGCGCCCAATTTCGACGGCAGCAAATCCAGGCGCGGCAAACGGCCCTGTTTACGGCCATCCGCATGGGAGAATATGCCGTAAAGTTCAACGATCCGAACTTAATCAACACAATCTTTGACAAATTCAATGCCGTGACGGCGGAACAGGTCAAGGAAGCTGCCGGCAAGTATTTGGTTCCCCGAGAACAGGCGGTCGTCATTGACCTGCCGGCCGCAAAGGAAACCACGACGGCGAGCCGCTAAAGGAGGGTGCACGTGAAAAGGAAAATCCTTGTTCTAACAACGATGATCGCGCTGACGCTTGGGGCCTTGAGCGTTCCTCTTACCGGACAGGAACCCGAAGGAAGCAAGGAAATTCCTCTCAGCAAAGTGGTGCGGCTCAACCGGGCTCCCGTCAACAAAGAAATTCTGCGGGTCAAGCTGCCGCGCCCCCGGGAAATCAAGCTCGACAACGGCCTTGACGTGCTGGTGCTTGAGCGGCACAAGCTGCCAACCGTCGATTTTATGCTCTGGATAAAGACGGGGGCGCTTAACGACCCACGCGACCTTCCAGGCCTCGCCAAATTCACGGCCGACATGCTTCGAGAAGGAACAACCCATCGAACCAGCGCGCAGATTGCCCGGGACATTGATGACATCGGAGCAAGCCTGGGAGCCTCGGCAAACTTCGGCCGCGATGTATCCATCGTGACAGCCTCAGGGCTGGTGGAAAATACCGATCGCATCCTCGAACTGATGAGTGACGTGGTCATGAACCCGACATTCCCTGCCGACGAACTCGACAAATACAAAAAGCGGCAACTTGCAGACTTGCAGCAGATGAGGTCTGAGCCCAGCTTTCTTGCGCGCGAGAGGTTTTTCCAGGTGCTTTACCGGAACTTTCCAGCCGCAGAGGTTGCCCCCACGCCGGAATCGGTCAATAAAGCAACTCGGGAAGACCTTTTGAAATTCCACAATGAGTACTACGCACCGAACAATGCAATTCTCGGGGTTGCGGGCGATGTGGAATTTGATACCATCGTGCCTCTGATCAAGAAGTACTTCGGCGGTTGGAAGAACCACTCTGTCAGCGAAACCGACCTTCCATCCCTGCCCTCGCCTCCGGCGGCGAAGGTCGTCCTTATCGACCGGCCCGATTCCGTCCAGACCAACATCGTGGCAGGCGACTACGCTTTAAAGCGTGACGATCCCGACTATATTCCTCTTGTAGTCACCAACCACATCCTGGGTGGAGGCCCGGCAGCCAGGCTGTTTCTCGACTTGCGGGAAGAAAAGGGATACACCTACGGTGCGTACAGCTACTTCCAGTCGGATATTTACCCAGGGCCATGGATTGCTTCCACCGAGGTTCGAACCGCTGTGACGGACGGATCAATGAACGCGCTGATGGCGGAGTTCAGGAAGATCCGTGATGAGGCCGCACCGGAACAGGAACTGGATGAAGCCCGCCGTTCCATCGTTTCCAGTTTCGCTCTTTCCCTCGAACGCCCATCGACGCTGCTGAACGCCTGGCTGACAGTGGACTATTACAAACTCCCAATGGATTATTGGGACCGCTACCCGGAAGAGGTCGCGAAAGTGACCCCCCAGGTTGTCCAGCAGACTGCCAAGAAATATATTGATCTTGACCACCTTCAGGTGGTTTGCGTCGGCGACGGAAAACAAATCAAGACCGTGCTGGAAAAATACGGACCGCTTGAGGTTTACGACACTAACGGCAAACAGATTGAATAATCGTGGTCGAGCCGCGTGCTGGTCGCGTTATTCCCCCAGCACCTTAATCACGACGCGCTTGCGCCGCTGGCCGTCGAACTCAGCGTAATAGACCTGCTGCCAGGGGCCGAGGTCAAGTCGTCCCTTGGTTACCGGCACCAGCACCTGGTGGCCGATCAGAAGGTTCTTCAGGTGCGCGTCGCCGTTGGTTTCGCCCGTTCGATGGTGGCGGTAATCTGAACGAAAGGGAGCAAGCTTCTCAAGCCATTCTTCAATATCGGCGATCAGGCCATCCTCGGCGTCGTTGATGTAAACTCCGGCCGTGATGTGCATTGCCGAAGCCAGCACAAGACCTTCCTGGATCTGTGCGGCCTCGAGTGCCTTCTCAAGTTCGCCTGTAATATTGATGAATTCGCGCTTCTTCTTTGTGTTGAACCACAGATATTGTGTATACGCTTTCATGGTCCTCCTGCCCTGGTAAAGTTCTTTGCCGGAAATCACATCAGCGCCCGCTGACCGTTAATGCCAGACGATTCGCGGCACGGCGCCCGGCTGTTCCTTTGTGCTGCGTGGCGATTCCCGCAGAAAACCCGCGAGCGGCCAGCGCTCATTGCCAACCCTGCCCAAAAAACGTAAGCTTATTGTAGAATGTTGGTTTATTCTAGTAGCCGTTTGCCTGACAGGCTGCGAGCGGTTACACCGACAAAGCTCGCGAAACTTGGGGAGCTTAGGAAAACAGCAGGAGGCATATCATGAAATCCGGCAATTCCAGCCGAAGCGCTGTGCACGTCTCAGAGGCGGGCGGAGCGGAAAATCAATTGATCGAACAGCAGGACCGCGCTCGTCAGAAGGACCCGCAGCTTTTGAAGGACCTTCTTGAAAAGATGCTGCTGATCCGGCGCTTTGAAGAGAAAGCCGCGGAGATGTACACGCTTGGGAAAATCGGTGGATTTTGCCACTTATACATCGGCCAGGAAGCCGTTGCCGTCGGCGCCATCTCCCCTCTCGAGCCTCAGGATGCCGTCCTTTGCTCCTACCGCGAACACGGCCATGCGCTGGCCAAGGGTATGGATCCCGGCCCGATCATGGCGGAACTTTTTGGGAAAAGGACGGGCTGCTCGAAAGGAAAAGGCGGGTCGATGCATATTTTTGACGCTCGTTTGGGGTTCCTGGGCGGGCATGCTATCGTGGGCGGGCAGATTCCGCTCGCTGCGGGCGTGGCCTTTGCCCAAAAGTATCTGAACCAGCAACGAGTCACGTTATGCTTTTTCGGCGAGGCTGCGGTGAATATCGGCTCCTTCCACGAATCATTGAACCTTGCTCAGTTGTGGAAACTGCCGGTCGTCTTCATTTGCGAGAATAACGAGTTTGGCATGGGAACCCCGATCCTTAAGGCGTCTGCAATCCGCGACCTTTCAGAAAAGGCCGGATCGTATGACATGGCGAGGGCCGCAGTGGATGGAATGGATGTGTTGGCGGTGTACGATGTGGTCTCCGAGGCCATCGAACGGGCCCGCAAGGAAGACTTGCCAACGCTGATTGAAGCCCGAACTTATCGCTTCATGGGCCATTCGATGTCTGACCCAGCCCACGGAACCTATCGGACACGGGAGGAGTTAGCCGAGCACCGACGCCGCGATCCCATCAAGCGTTTCACCTCCACGCTGGAATCACTTGGCATCATCACTCAGGAGTACATTGACGACCTTGATGGCCGGATCCGCGAAATTGTCGATCAGGCCGTTGCATTTGCAGATTCAAGTCCTGATCCCACGCCCGAGGATCTGACCACAGACGTCTATCTCCCGTAGGTCGCGGCGAGCAAGGGGTTTTAAGAAGTTATCAACCAGCGGCGATACGCGCTGCGCGCTCAGAAGAATTGCCGGGCCGCAGAATGCCGCAATTAACTGAGGAGCACCAATGGCAGTCATAGCATTCCGGGAAGCGCTGAATCAGGCGATGCGGGAAGAGATGCAGCGCGACGAACGCGTCTTCCTGATGGGCGAAGAAGTGGGCGCCTACAATGGCGCGTACAAGGTAAGCAAAGGCCTGCTGGACGAATTCGGCCCCAAGCGGGTCCTTGACACTCCCATTACGGAACTCGGCTTTACGGGTCTTGGCGTTGGCGCGGCCATGGCCGGCCTGCGGCCGATCGTCGAAATGATGACTTTCAATTTCTCCTTACTGGCACTGGACCAGATTGTAAACAGCGCCGCCAAGATGCTCTACATGTCGGGCGGCCAGATTGGCGTGCCGATGGTGGTGCGCGGGCCAGGAGGTGCCGGACATCAGCTTGCCGCGCAACACTCGCAGGCGCTGGAAGCCTGGTTCTGCCACGTCCCGGGCCTCAAGGTCGTCACGCCCGCTACCCCCGCCGATGCGAAGGGCTTGCTTAAGTCGTCAATCCGTGACAACAATACGGTCATTTTCATTGAATCAGAGGTCCTTTACGGCCTGAAAGGCGAAGTTCCTGAGGGCGAATACACGATTCCGCTGGGCGTTGCGGAGATCAAGCGGCCCGGCAATGACGTCACACTGATAGCGCACTCCAAGATGGTCCACGTCGCGCTCCAGGCTGCCGAAGAACTGGAAAAGGAAGGGATTGATGCCGAAGTCATTGATCCGCGGACCCTTCGCCCGCTCGATACTGATATGATTCTCCAATCCGTCCGTAAGACCAACCGCGCCGTCGTTGTCGAGGAAGGTTGGCCGTTCTGCGGCATAGGGGCCCAGATTGTGGATACCATTCAGCACAAGGCGTTTGATTATCTCGACGCTCCCATATTGCGCGTAACGGGCGCCGATGTTCCTATGCCCTACGCCAAGCCGCTGGAGCATCTCTGCCTGCCGGACAAGGGGCGCGTCATTGACGCTGTTCACCGGGTGACGTACAAGAACTAGCCTGGTTAACATCTTTCCAAGAGGTTGCGCATGGCTTCTCGAGTTCTCATGCCCAAGGGCAGCGATACCATGACCGAGGGCAAAGTCCTGAAATGGCTCAAAAAAGAAGGCGAGCAAGTCGCCAGTGGGGATGTCCTTGTCGAAATCGAAACCGACAAGGTGGACATGGAAGTCGAATCGATGGCTTCCGGCGTGCTCCGCAAGGTTCTTGTCCAGCCTGGAGAAACGGTGCCGGTGGGCCAGCCGCTGGCTGTAATTGCAAAACCGGATGAAGATATCTCTTCGCTCATTTCGGCAAACGGCGGCGCCGCTGCCCATGAGGCGCCCATCGAGCACAGGGAAACCGCGCCGGCCCAACCCCCGCAGGCTCCAGTGACGGCCCCAGCCCGGCAGCCTGCCGCTCCTGCCCCGCCCCCTACGGCTGGACGCATTTTCGCATCGCCTCTGGCCCGCCGGATCGCGCAAGAAGCCGGCCTCGATCTCGCTGCTATCCAAGGCTCCGGCCCTGGAGGGCGGATTATCCGGCGCGACGTGGAATCAGCCACAGCCGCTGGCACACCCATGCCTGCTCCTGCTCTCGGCCCGCAACTTGTGGCGCAGGGTCCCGAATACCGCGACGAACCCCTCAGCCAGATGCGCAAGACGATCGCACAGCGGCTCTCGCAGAGCCTGGGGCCGGTTCCGCACTTTTATCTGACCATCGATGTGGACATGAAAAAGGCCAGGGAGTTACGCGAGTCAGCAAACAAGCTGAACCCGGAATTGAAACTGACCTACAACGACATTATCGTCAAGGCCTGCGCGGTTGCCCTGACCCAGCACCCGGACGTCAACGCCAGCTTCATGGGCAATGCCATCCGCTATTACAACCGCATTCACGTCGGAATCGCTGTCGCCATCGAAGGAGGTGGGCTGATCACGCCGGTGATTCGCGACTGCAATCGTAAAACCCTCCAGCAGATTTCTGCCGAGTCAAAAGACCTGATTGCTCGGGCGCGCGCGCGCAAACTGAAGCCTGAGGAATACTCGGGCGGGACCTTCAGCGTCTCAAACCTGGGCATGATGGGGATTGTGGAGTTTTCGGCAGTGATCAATCCGCCTGAAGGCGCCATCCTGGCCGTGGGCTCTGTGCAGGAATTGCCGGTGGTTGAAAACGGTCAGATCGTCATCGGCTATCGCTGCCGGATGACTTTATCATGCGATCATCGCGTGGTTGATGGCGCAACGGGAGCAAGGTTCCTGCAATCGCTCCAGCAGATTCTCGAAAACCCCATTCTCATGGCGTTGTAGCTCTCCACTGCCCGTGGCGCATCAGGATGAGACCTTCTGGTTCTCCTCGACCGGCTGATTCGCCGTTTCGGCTTTCGCTTCAGCCACTGGCCGGTTAATAATTTGCCGGTTTTCCAGTGGATACCCCTTTTCTCTCCACGCGGCCAGACCGCCGGCAAGCGGCCTCACGCGCGTGATGCCGCGCCGTCTGAGCATCAGCGCCACACGGGCGCTGGTTGCCTCATTGGGTCAAGTGCAGTAGAGGACAAGCTCTTTATCCACAGGAAGCTCTTTGTAACGATGCTCAAATTCCTCCGATGGAAGGTAAAGCGCGCCGGGAATCGTAGCGGGGTCAGAACCGAAATCCATCGAGTGCCTCAGGTCGACCACAACCAAGTCCTCGTTCGCGTCCATCTTCTGCTTCAGTTCCTCCGGAGTGATGCGGCTTATTCGCAGTTTTCGCAGAAACCTTTGCCGTTGCGCGTATTTCCATACGATGTACAGCGCCAGTCCCACCGCCAGGAGAGCCAATAACCCCGTCCCCAGACGGAGTGAGACCCGCGCGATGTCCTCAAGCTGCCGGCTGAAAACGTAGCCAAGCCCCACGAACGATCCGATGTAAGCCAGTGCGCCCATTCCGTCAAAAAGCAGGAAGCGCGATATGCGCATCCCCAGCATGCCCGCAAGGGGTGGGGCTACAATACTGAATCCCGGCACAAACTTGGCTGCTACAAGCGCCTTCGCGCCGCGACGGGCGAAGAGGTTTTCTGTGTTTCGAACGCAGGAATCGGGCTCGAGGGAAATCCGGCAGAGCACATTGAGCACCTTCGACCCTTTGTAGCGTCCGATTTCGTACCAGATGCCATCCGCAATCAGGGAACCAACAACTGGAAAGAGCAGGACCCCTGCCAGACCCAGGTTTCCTGTGCCGGCCAGAGCGCCAGCCGCCAGAAGGACAGGTATGGAGGAGATCGGAAAACCGAACTGCTCTGCAAAAACCCAAACGGCCAACACAGCGTAGCCATGATGGAGGATGAAATGAACAGTTTCACTCATCGGGTAGTCCCTGATCTCCCCCAATCGTAGGCGGCACATCCATTATCGTCAAGCCTGATAATGCCTGTGGTTTCGATGATCCACACCTGTAAGAGGATACAAACGCTTTTGAACCGCTCGCGCACCTTGGAGGAAAATTCAGACTCATGTATTCTGGTTATCGATGCCGCGAGACAACAAAGTGCGATTCAAGATCGGATTGATTCAAATGGCGTGCAGCCCATCCCGAAAAGAGAATGTTCGCCGCGCCATCCAGGGTGTTAACGAGGCCGCCCGCAAGGGCGCCGCTGTCATCTGCCTGCCCGAGCTTTTCGCTACGCCATATTTCTGCCAGCGCGAAGATCCGGCGGTCTTCGATCTGGCTGAGCCTGTTCCCGGTCCCGTCACTGAAGCTCTGAGCCGGGCGGCAAAAAAAGCGAGGGTCGTCGTCATAGCACCCGTCTTCGAGCGGCGGGCGCCAGGTATTTATCACAACAGCGTGGCCGTCATTGACCGTGACGGCACGCTTGCGGGGCTTTATCGCAAAATGCACATTCCTGATGACCCGGGCTACTACGAGAAATACTACTTCACACCCGGCGACCTGGGGTTCCACGCCATTGATACCAGTGCAGGCCCGGTTGCGCCGCTGATCTGCTGGGACCAGTGGTACCCGGAAGCCGCGCGGCTGGTAACGCTCGAAGGTGCCTGTGTTATTTTTTATCCCACGGCTATCGGCTGGCATCCCCATGAAAAAGCGCGCTACGGCGCCGCCCAGCGAGATGCCTGGAGGACCATTCAGCGCGGCCACGCCATCGCCAACGGGGTCTATGTGGCCGTGGTCAATCGCGTAGGTCATGAAAAACCAGCAGACGGCGCAGGAATCGAGTTTTGGGGTTCGTCGTTTGTGGCCGATCCCCAAGGAGTCGTAATCGCCGAAGCCTCAACGGACCGTGAGGAGATAGTTGTCGCGGAAGTTGATCTCGCACACCTCGAGGATATCCGCAGAAACTGGCCGTTCCTTCGCGATCGACGCATTGACGCCTATCAGGGAATCGACCAGCGTTTCCTGGGCGCGCAAACAGGGAGCAGAAAAACCAGGTGACCGCTACGCCGCGAACTCTCGGGTATCGCATGCCCGCAGAGTGGGAACCTCATGAAGCCACCTGGATCGGTTGGCCGCATAATCTGAGCGACTGGCCCGGCCGTTTCGCCCCAATTCCCTGGGTTTACGGCGAAATCGTACGCAAGCTCACTCCGGGCGAGGTCGTCCGCATTCTTGTTAACTCCAGTGAGCATGAAGCCCGAGCCCGACGCGTCCTCCAACGGGTCGGGGCCGACCTCTCGCGCGTCGAATTCTTCCACTTCCCCACGGACCGCGGATGGACGCGCGATTTCGGGCCTATCTTCCTCAAGAGATCTGCCGCGCGTCGGAAGATCGCAATTGTTCGATTTCGTTTCAATGCCTGGGCCAAATATCCCGATTGGCGCAACGATGACATGGTGCCTGTTCGCGCCGCGCGCGCGCTCAGGATGCCTCTGCTCCCGGCCAGAGCAGGAAAACGCGATTTCGTGCTGGAAGGAGGCAGCATCGACGTGAACGGCCGGGGAACGCTGCTGACGACGGAAGAGTGTCTGCTTGATCAGGAAATACAGTCGCGGAATCCCGGCTTGGGGAAAAGAGAAATTGAAAAGGCCCTGTGCGAAAACCTTGGCGTTCGTAACATCCTGTGGCTCGGGAAGGGCATCGTGGGCGATGATACGCATGGCCACGTCGATGACCTCTGCCGTTTCGTGGACCCGAAGACTGTTGTCCTGTGCCACGAAGATAACCCCACAGACCCTAATTACACAGCGCTTCAGGAAAACCGCGAGCGCCTGGAGGGTATGAAACTCGAAGATGGTTCGAGGATTGAAGTCGTTCCGCTGCCGATGCCCGGACCCCTCGTATTCGACGGCCAGCGTCTCCCGGCAAGCTATGCCAACTTCTACATTGCCAATGCGGCCGTGCTGGTTCCAACCTTTAATGATCCCAAAGACCGTATGGCGCTGGGCACCCTCGCGGAATTATTTCCGGACCGTCCAGTCGTAGGCATTCACGCTGTCGATCTGGTCTGGGGCCTCGGAACCCTTCACTGTCTGACCCAGCAACAACCCTCGGTCCCTTGACGCGTGAACGACACATCGACGCAGGAGTTCCTATGCTGTTCTTTGCAGAGGGCCCCGACGTTTTCTGACTTTTCTTTCCCGGCTGCTGCGCGGAATCATCCCGCAAGACGATCTTTGATCTCCTTCACAAGCCTCCCCAGGTCAACCGGCCGATACAGGATCCTCTCAAACCCACGGCCCTCCAGTTGCTGGCCAGCCACGCCGTGGTCTGCTAAGACCCAGATGGGTATGGTCTTTGCCCACTGGGAAAGCGTAGAAATGTCTTTGGCCGGATTATCGCTCTCAAACAAGTCTGCAATCAGCAGCGATGGGACCACCTTGCTCGACCAGAGACATTTCACAGCGCCTTCAATACTCTCATAGCCCATCGCGTCAAAACCCTCTTCGATCAACTGCGCGCGCAATAGCGCCCGCGCCGTCCAATCCTTGCCCGCAAGTAGAACCAGTGCCATTACTTTGAAAAGTATAAACGCGCTGACTAAGTTCTTAGCAAAGTTTCATCCCGCAATCTGCGCCTGAAGATTCACAATGCGAGATGTGCTAACCTGTGGTCGAAAGCGGCCAGTCCGGCTGCTCCGGCCTCGCACGTTGCGCTCGCGGAAGCAGCAGAAAGGAGAATTATGACATGCGGATCCTCGTCACCGGGTCCAGCGGACTTATTGGGTCTGCGCTGGTGCCATTTCTCACAAGTCAGGGACATCAGGTTGTCCGTCTGGTTCGTCCAGGCAAAGCCTCCGGCGAAGGTGTGGCCGAGTGGGACCCTGACGCGGGCAAACTGGATGCACACGCCTTGGAACAGTTAGACGCGGTCGTACATCTTGCCGGAGAAAACATTGCCGCAGGCCGGTGGACTGAGTCGGTCAAAAAACGCATTCGCGAGAGCCGCGTTCGTGGAACAGCATTGCTGTCAGAAACCCTCGCATCGCTTGCCGCTCCCCCGCGAGTGATGATTGCCGCTTCCGCAGTTGGGTACTATGGGTCGCGTGGTGACGAAGTTCTCACAGAAGAGAGCCTGCCCGGATCCGGCTTCCTCGCGGAAGTCGCCAAGGAATGGGAAGGAGCTACGGGTCCCGCGCGCCGAAAAGGAATCCGCGTAGTGAACCTTCGAACCGGCATGGTCCTCAGCGGCAAGGGCGGGGCCTTAAAAGCCATGCTTCCGGCCTTCAAGACAGGGGCTGGCGGAAAGCTCGGCGACGGCAAGCAGTATATAAGCTGGATTGCGATTGATGACCTGGTCAGGGCGATTGCCCACGCAATCGTCACGGAATCCCTCAACGGCCCAGCGAATGCCGTTTCCCCCAACCCGGTGCAGAACGCGGAGTGGACCGAAATTCTCGGGAAGGTCTTGGGTCGCCCAACATTGCTGGCCATGCCGGCGCCGCTTGTTCGCCTGATTTTCGGGGAAATGGCCGATGCGCTGCTGCTTGCAAGCCAGCGCGTTGAGCCGAGGCGTCTTCTGGCAAGTGGATTCACGTTTGAGTTCCCCGATCTCGAACCCGCGCTTCGCCATGTGCTTGGAATGCAGTAGCCTAGGATTGCAGGCACACTTCCCTTTGCTCCGGCTCTGAAAAGTATGCTCATTGGACCATGGAACTTCTCTCCGGGTGTATACTAGAAAAATGTCCTGGGTTTCTGATGCGAATTAAAGTTCTTTTTTTCGGACTGACACACGACCTGACAGGCCTCCGGGAGGAGCAAGTCGAGTTAGGCGAGGGTGAAACACTCCAAGCCCTTCGCCGCTTTTACGAAAAACGTTTTCCCCGTTTGGGCGAGTTGGCCGGTTCCCTGCTCTTTGCCGTGAACCAGCAGGTTGCAGACCCGATGCACATTCTGCATGAAGGCGACGAAGTTGCTTTTATGCCACCGGTCAGTGGAGGAATGACGGACGGCTATTATCGCATCACGAAGGACAAGATCAACGCCGAACAGCTTGCGCGGGCGCTTCAGGCCCACTCCGACGGCGCCGTGGTCACCTTTGAAGGCGTCGTCAGGAACCATTCGAACGGCCAGCGGACGCTTTACCTGGAATACGAAGCCTACGAACCCATGGCTGTCCGCAAGATGGAAGAAATCGGCGCTGAAGCCAAATCTAAATTTGGAGTTAACTCTGTCGGGATTATTCACCGCATTGGAAGACTTGAAATCGGGGAGACAAGTGTTGCAATCGTCGTTGCGGCGGCGCACCGACGGCCCGCATTTGAAGCCTGCCACTACCTGATCGACCGGCTGAAGCAGGTGGTGCCGATTTGGAAGAAGGAATATTTTGAAAGCGGTGCGGTCTGGGCTGAAGGCGAAGGGCGCAGGCAGGTCCTGACAGGAGCAAACCGCTAAAAGAACCGCGACTTAGACAACCGTGCCGGCAAACGACGGAATTCCAACTAAGGGTACCTGAATCTTATGGAGAGTTATTTAGATATTGCAGTCGAGATCGCCACGGAGGCCGGAGAACTGCTTGCGCAACTCTCCAAGCAGCCGCACGAGATTTCCTACAAGCGAAAATCGGACATCGTAACGGAAGCCGACCGGCGTTCCGAGGCCATGATCATTGACCGGATTCGCCGCTGGTTTCCGGACCACGGGGTAGTTGCCGAAGAAAGCGGCGTTAAAAAGACCGGATCAGACTATTGCTGGTACATTGATCCTCTCGATGGCACTACGAATTTCGCACATGGATTTCCCGTTTATTGTGTCACGCTGGCGCTCGCTTACCGCGACGAAGTCATAGCAGGCGTGGTTTATGATCCCAATCGCGATGAACTGTTCAAGGCGGAGCGCGGCGCCGGTGCGTATCTAAACAACCAGCGCATCGCCGTCTCCCAGACCGCCGATCTTGCAGAGAGCCTGCTGGGAACCGGTTTCCCTCCGTTCGCAACCAATCACGATTTGAACCTGCAATTCTTCTTCAAGCTCACGCATCTTTCGCACGGAATTCGGAGGGCTGGCGCTGCAGCGTTGGACCTTTGTTCCGTGGCGGTGGGCCGGTTTGAAGGCTTCTGGGAACTCAAACTCAATCCGTGGGACAAAGCTGCCGGCGCGCTTCTGGTGATGGAGGCGGGAGGACGCGTCACGGACCTTTCCGGCGGGCCGTTCTCGCTCCATCGCGACGAGATATTCGCTTCAAACGGCCTGATTCATGATTCAATGCTTGAAGTATTTGCAGAAGTTCTCGAAGGGCGCGGGAAGGTAAAGTGCAGCTAACGTTGCCGGTGTTTTAATTGGGGCCGTCAGGGCCCTTGGTTTTTAGCGTCGGGAAACTTTATGAGAACTCATTTAGCATCGAGCCGCAGAGCGCGGCGCCGCGGGCTGATTTCGCTTTCGCTTTCCGCCCCCGCGCAACTCTCTCCTCCGCCTGTTTCACCTGATCCAGAGGTCACCGAGATGGACATCCACATCCGGCGGCTCAGCCCGGGGCATGATGGCCTGCGGATCGTTCACCTCACGGACATTCATCACAGTCTCTACACGCCGCTTGAGGATGTTGAGCGCGCCGTGAAAATGGCAAACCATCTCAGTCCCGATCTTATTGCCCTTACTGGAGATTATGTGACTTTTTCACCCGCGTATATCTGGCCCGTGGCTCAGGTGCTGGGCCGGTTGCGTGCGCGACTGGGGATTTATGCTGTTCTCGGCAACCATGACTTCCAGGTTGATGCCGATGAGATGACGCGCGCACTTGAAGCGCATCAGATCCATGTCCTTCGCAACTCACCCCGCTTGTTGGACTCAGGCCACTCGCGCCTCTGGATCATCGGTGTGGATGACATGTGGTGGAACGCCGATGATCTCGCTGCGGCCATGCAGCACGTGCCGGCCCGTGATCCCAAAATCCTCCTGTGCCACAACCCCCAAGGGGTCCGCATGGCAGCCGAACATCATATTGACCTCGTTCTTTCCGGCCACACCCACGGTGGCCAGGTCCGGCTTCCTGTAGTGGGGGCGCTTTACACACGGTCAAAGCTCGGCAAACGGTTCATCTCAGGCTGGAACAGTCTTAACGGGACCCAAATCTATGTAAGTCGAGGGATCGGCAAAGTCCTGCTTCCCGTTCGCGTGGGCTGCCCGCCGGAGATTACGCTGCTGCATCTCCGCGCCAGGCCCTCCGGGAGGCCTGCCGGCGATTGAGGCATCGTTGCCTGCTCTCACCACTATTGCTCACTGGCCGTTTTGCGTGAATCGCTTTTCAAGATCTGAACCAAATAGAGTCCCCTCATTCTTCGCTGCGAGTCTGCTGTTTTCAGCCGATTTGTGAAGCTGTGAACCATCAGGCGCAAGCCCGTCCATTGCAACCTGCGCTCTCACCGCTGCCGGGTCCCCCGCGCCATCATGTATATTAAGCAAAGGAACCGGTCTCCTGGCCCGCATTCGCTTATGAGTTCGACAGGTCCGCATCATTCCGAGTTGGCGCAGCAAGAAGCATCCGCCTCGACTCCGCCCGCACGGCTCATGATGTTCCGCTCTCTTTATCACAGGGATTTCTCGATTTTCTGGGCAGGCAACTTTCTTTCAAATATTGGAACGTGGATGCAATATGTTGCGCTGGGATGGGTCATTCTTCTAATCACCAACTCGCCATTCCTGCTGGGGCTGAACGCATTTCTGGCACAGGTTCCATCGCTTTTTTTCGCTCTGCCGGGCGGAGCAATCGCTGATCGCCTGGATCGCCGCAAGCTCATGCTGATCACGCAGACATCCATGATGCTCCTGGCTCTGCTGCTGGCCGTCCTCACTTCAGTCGGCCGGATTACGATCACCGAAATCCTTGTGATCAGTTTCCTGACGGGAATAGCGTCGGCGCTGAATTACCCGGCGTATCAGGCCATTATTCCTGACCTTATTCCCCGCGATGACCTGATGAACGGGATCGCTCTCAACTCCGCTCAATTCAACATGTCGCGCGCGATCGGTCCAACCATCGCAGGGCTGGCGCTCGGCACGCTTGGCGCCGCTGCATGCTTTTATCTGAATTCCGCAAGCTTTCTTGCTCTCATCATCGGCCTTATGATGATCACCATCCCACCGTTGCAGAAAGCCCCGAACCCCGGCTTTCTGAATTCTATGATCGAAGGAATTCGCTACATCAATCGGCACCGCATCATCGTTGTTCTCCTCACGGTTCCCGCCTTCCTGAGCCTGTTCGGGTTGCCTTTTATCGTCTTGATGCCCGCCGTTGCACGCAACATGATTGGCGTGGGAGCCTCCGGTCTGGGGTTTCTGATGGGTGGGGCCGGACTGGGTGCGGTGGCTGCGGCACTGCTCATAGCCGCCAGAAGGACTGCAGAACATCGCGGGCGATTGATCCTTACCAGTGCAACACTGTTTTCGGTGGCGTTAATCCTCTTGTCGCGCGCTCACAGCTTCTGGGTGGCGTTTCTTCTGCTGTCTGTCATGGGAGGCACAATTGTAGGGGCTCTTACTCTGGCAAACACCACGCTCCAGATGACCACGCCTCCGGAACTCCGCGGCAGAGTGATGGCCATGTACTATATAGCCATGACGGGGTTGATGCCGTTCGGCAGTTTGCAGGCCGGCGCTGTCGCACAGAGAATCAGCACACGTTTTGCTCTGGAGTTTGGAGGGGCCGTTTGCCTTCTGTATTTCCTGATCCTGCAAGTTTCGCTCAACAGGCTGCGGCAGATAGGAAAACTTGCAGAATCCCATGATTCGGCGGGTTAAATAAGTTTGCGAAAAGAAGCCCTCGCTCTCAAGGAACAGTTATCGTGCCTTCTGCAAGGCTTGATCAATCAACTGATAGATATGGTCTGGATTAAGGCCTACTACGGGCACGCCGTTAATGAAAAGCGTGGGCGTACTCATAATGCCGAGCTTTTGTCCCTCGCGCATATCGGCCTCAACACGTGGAAGCGATGCCTTTGAATCAAGGCACGTCGCCAGCTTCAATCGGTCAAGACCTGCTCGCTGACCGAAATCCAGCAACAGGGTTCGCACATTAGCAGCATCAATCATGCCCTGGCTTTCAAAAATTATGGAGCGATAGCGGAAGTAATCCGCAGGGTTAAGCTGATAGGCACACTCGTTCGCGATCGCGGCCGTCAATGCCCAGTCATGGATGGTTACCAGAGGAAATTCCTTGAACACAATCCTGATTTTGTTGCCATACTTGGGAATCAACTGGGTCTCGATGAACTTCTGCATTTCAGCGCAGGTTGGACACTCCAGATCAGCAAACTCTACAATTGTGACGGGAGCATTGCGGGGCCCCACGGTAGGCTGATTCTCCAGGCTTATACTTTGCTCGACTTCCTGCCTTGGATCGGCATTCAGGTTGAAAATGCTACCGATCACTGTGTAGCGTCCGTCTTTAGTAACAAAAGCAGGCGTCGAAGATTTCCCGGTCCCGTTATCACCGTAAATAATGGCTTTGTAAAAGCCCTCGTAATCAGACTCCTGAAGGGGTCCGACCGTAAGCTTCACGCTGTCCGGCACATGAAACTTGGTCCTCACGAAATTAACAATCTTCTCGTCCGTAACGGAAGCATTGGCCCTGGGGTTTCGTTGCGAGGTCGTCGAGGCGACAAGAACGTCTCCGATAACCAGATAATGCCAGTCCTTAGTGATAAGGACCGGTTGCGTGGACTTCTTTTGTCCGTCCTGTACGGAAATGACGGTTTTGTAGAAATCACTGTACTGAGAATCCTGAACCGGTGCGACGGTCAACTTGGTGGAATCAGGGATGCCGAACCTTTCACGCACATATCGAATAATTTTCTGGTTCGTGACGGAACTGTTTGCAGCCGCCGCGGATTGCCCCTTCTGCGATGCGACCATGAAAAACAGCAGTGCAACAGCAAGCAGTCTGATTCCTGTTAGCTTGTACCAATGCCGATTAATCAAGCCTTGAAGCTCCTTTCGTAGTGCAAGCCCCCATGATGAACACTGTCTGATTCTAACCGCGCCAACGCCGAAAAATCAATTTGAACGGCCCTTGGGCGAATGAACGGGATTCAAGCCTCGCAGCCGCCTGAAATGCTAAACCTGCAACACGTCGCCATCGCGCGCCACAAGGCTGTACAGGATGGGATTCACAAAAAAGCCCAGCAAAAGGGGAGAAATCAGACCTCCCACGATGACGATTGCAAACGGCCGCTGCGTATCGGATCCGATGCCGTGCGAAAGCGCGGCTGGAAGCAGCCCAAGGCATGCAACGAGCGCCGTCATCATGATAGGCCGCAACCGAAGCAAAGCCGCCTGATAAGTAGCATCGCGAATGCTCTTCCCTTCCAGGCGAAGCTTGTTGATGTACGAATAGAGCACAACCGCCATTTCCGTTGAAACGCCCATGAGCACGAGCAATCCAAGGACCGAGGAGACGCTGAAGGGAGTATGGGTGAGCTTAAGTGCCAGCAATGCCCCGACAGGTTCCGTCACCACCACCCCAACCGCGATGGCTATAGGAAACTTGAAGTTTCCGTAGAGTGCAAAGAGGATCAGGAAAATCAGCAGGACCGTAAGCGGGGCGATCACGTCAAGCTGCTTCCTGGCCGCAAGGTATTCGCTATATTCCCCGCCCCAGGTGACCCGGTAGCCCTGCGGTAAAGAACGAACAATCGGCTCAATGGCTCGCTGACCTGCAGCCACTGCGCCCGCGAGGTCGCGGCCCTCCACGCTGTACTGTATGCCGATGTAACGCGAATTGTTCTGCCGATAGATGAATGCGGCCCCGTTGCCAATCGTTATATCCGCAAGTTCCTTTAACGGGACTTGCTGGCCGTCCGGCGTGCCGACCAGCAGATTCCCGATAGAGGTCGGGTCTGACCGGAATTGCGGCTCCATTCTGACGACCAGATCAAAGAGCTTCTCGCCCTGGATCACCTGGGTGGCAGGTGCTCCGCCAATCGCTGCTGCAATTACGGCCTCCACATCAGAAACATTCACACCGTAACGGGCAATTTTCTCCCGGTCGATATGGATCAGGAGACTGGGCTGGCCCAGTTCGCGAACTACTACGAGGTCAGCAAAACCGGGGACCTTTCCCAGTGTGGTTTTGATCTTGAGAGCGGTGTCCTGCAGGACCTGCAGATCAGGACCATATACCTTGACTGCCAGCGCGCTTTTCAGCCCAGTCAAGGCTTCATCCACCGCGTCCTCAGCCGGTTGCGTGAAGTTAAAAATAATGCCTGGGAAGCTGCTCAGCTTGCCGTTGATGGATTTGATGAGCTGTGCTTTGTTTCTAATCGGGCCGGTTTTCCACGCCTTATCGTTGTAAGGCTTCAGGCCGACATAGAACTCACAGTTGAAAAATCCCGTTGGATCTGTCCCATCATCAGGGCGTCCAAGTTCCGAGCCCACCTCCGTCACCTGAGGGTACGACATCAGAATATGGCGGATTTGCGGAGCGATTTTAGCCGCTTCCTGCCAGGAGATGGTGTAGGGCATCGTTGCGCGGACCCAAAGCGCGCCCTCATCGAGGTGCGGCATGAATTCACCGCCAATCAACGGAACCAGAAGCAGTGCACCGCCAAAAACGGCCAGAGCGATGCCGAGTGTAAGCGCCCGGTGATCCAGGGCCCAATCGAGATGCCGCGCATAGAGCCGCTTGACCCATTCGAAAGGCTTGTTTACTTTCTCCCGTACGCCCGCTTTGAACCAGTATGAGATAAGCACCGGAACCAGAGTCAGCGAAAGCAGGAGTGCGCCAATCAGGGCATAAGACATGGTGTCAGCCATGGGATGAAACAGCCGGCCGGAAGCTCCCCTCAGGGCGTAAATAGGCAGGTAGCCTGCAATGATAACCGCGACCGAATAGAAAACCGGACGGTCCACATCACGCGCCGCGGCAAGGATGGCCTCCTTCAGCTCATAACTCTGTCCAGCGCGCAAGCCCAGTTCACGGTAAATATTCTCCATCATGACCACTGTGCCATCGATCAGGATGCCGAAATCGATTGCACCAATCGACAGCAAGTTGGCGGAAACGCCCTCGAGATGGAGGAAAACGAAGGAAAACAGCAGGCAGAGCGGGATCGTGAGAGCGGTAATAATCGCCGCCCGCACGCTCACGAGGAAGAAGATCAGCACAATCAGGACCAGAATCATTCCACGCAGCAGGTTGTCTTCCACCGTTGATGTAGTCAAGTCCACAAGACCGCTGCGGTCGTAGAACGTGTGGATTTTAACGTCCTTTGGCAAGACTTGAGTATTCAGATACCGTGTTTCCTTCTCAAGGCGCTGCAGGACGTACTGCGTCTGCTCCCCGGTCCGCATCATGATGACGCCTTCGACAGCGTCATCATTGTTCATAAAGCCGAACTCTCCAAGCCTGGGGGCGTGGCCGATCACCACCTTCCCAATGTTGCGGATAAACACCGGAGCACCCTTATGGCTGGCCACAATAATGTTGCCAATGTCATGAGTGTCCCGAATCAAACCAATCCCTCGCACGTAATAAAACTGGCCGCCCTGGGAGTAGAAACCTCCGCCCGCGTTGGCGTTATTGGCGGAAAGGGCCTGGAGGACCTGGGGAACCGTAACGTGATAGCTGTAGAGTTGCGCCGGATCCAGCAACACCTGGTACTGCATCACAGTTCCGCCGAAACCGGAATCGTCCGCTACGCCCGGGACGGAACGGTATGCGTGGTTGAGGATCCAATCCTGGATAGTTTTCAGCTCCTGAGGCGTGCGGTCGGGGCTCTGGAGAACATAACGGTAAATCAGGTCGCTGGGGCTGGAAAGAGGAGCAAGCCCGGGGGTCACGCCACTCGGAAGCTGCACATCTGAAAGCCGGCGGAAAGCTTCCTCGCGGCAGAAATATTTGTCGGTCCCGAACTGAAACGACATGATGACGTCGGAAAGCCCGTAGAGCGAAATCGAGCGCATCGTATCAAGGTTCGGGATGCCATTCATCTCGATTTCGATGGGTACAGTAATCAGCCGCTCGACCTCCTCGGCGGCGTGGCCGGGCCATTGCGTAATGATTTCGACAAGCGGGGGAGATAGATCAGGATAGGCATCGACGGGCATCCTCTGGAATGACAGCACGCCCCCAAGAATCAGGAAACCGACGAGGACAATAATAAAGAAGCGCTGGTTAAGAGCAAACTGAACGATACGATGGATCATAATCGGTTTAATTCCGGCGTTATGGAATCCCGCCGGGAAAGCGCACTCTTGCCGTTATTGCGTAAGGGACCTTGCAAATTGCAGGAACAGGCTTCCATTCCCTACCACTTTCTCCCCTTCATTGAGTCCGCTAAGAATCTGTGTCTGGCCGTTTTCGGCGTGTCCGATAGTCACCAGCCGCTGTGAGAACTGGTTCGGCCCTGACTGCACATAGACAAACGGCTCATTCACGTCGTTCCTGAGGACCGCGTCATCAGGGACCGTCAGCGTCTTGATCTTTCCGGCCTGCACGATGGCGGTGACATACATGTCCTTCTTAAGAATTCCGCCTGGATTGCTCGTAACGATCCGAACCTTCAGGGTCCGTGTATCGGGATCGAGCGCAGGAGCGATGTAGGAGATACGTCCATGAAAAGCCCTTGACAAAGCATCAGCCTGTACCGTAACCGGGTCACCCAAATGAACATAAGGGAGGTCGTTTTGATAGACATTGACCATCACCCAGACGGTGCTCATGTTCGAAATCGTAAACACCTGCGTAGAGCCTGCCTGGATCACCTGACCCGGCTGCACCATTCGTTCAACTACTTCACCGGTAATAGGCGAAAGCACCGGAATTTTTGGGCTGGCCGGAGCATCAACAAGATGGCCGGGATCGTTGATGCCGAGCACTTGCAATGCTTGCTCGGAGGCTTGCAGGTCCGCCAGCGCCTGATTGCGGGCTGACTGGGCCTGGAGAAGATCCGCCTGTGCGATGGCGTGATGAGCATAGAGGTCCTGGTCACGCTCAAGATTACTCTGTGCAAGGGTGTAGGCGTCACGGGCCTTGAGAAAGTTCGATCGCAACTGGGCAAAGTCGGGGCTGCTGACATAAAGCAGCGGTTGCCCGGCACGAACGATCTGGCCCGGGTAAGCGAGAACCTGCATTACAGGTCCGCTCACCTGCGTGATGACCGGCGTTGTCTGAAAGGCGTTGTAATCGACAGATCCGGGAAGTCTGAGAATTACGGGGAAGGTGCGCGGTTCAACCGTAATTATTTGGATATGTCCCATCTGGTCCTGCGGCACGCTGAACAACGCCGCCTGTGCAGACCCTGAGGAACCGTAGGCGGTCATCCGAGCTGCACTCGGTTCTGAGCTTTTGTGACCGCAGGATAAGAGAACCAGGACAAAACAGATTGCAACCACGGAAACAAGAACCTGCAATCTGCCACTAGTCATGTAGTTCAGTTTCGGATTCATGGCGATTGTCTCATGCCAGTCGCTTCGTTCAACTGCTCGACGGCCAGCATATAGGCCGCCAGCGTTTCTCGGTACGTCAATTCTGTCGAGCGGTAGCTCCGCTCAGCGTCCAGAAAATCCAGCAGGCTGGCTGCTCCCCGCTGGTAGGCGTATTGGCTGATATCCAGAGATTCTTTGGATTCTTTCAGATATCCCGATTGATAAAGTTGAATAATCCGCTCGCCCGTCTTTACGGCTTCATAGGCCGTAGCGACATCCGTCATGACTGCCTGTTGCGTGGCGTCTTTCGTCTCTTCAGCCTGTGTAATGGCAGCATGCGTCCGGGCAATCTCCCCCTGATTACGGTCAAACAGGGGAATTTCGATGTTGGCTGAGAAGCTGGCGTCATTGGCCGCCGAGACATGGCTGTAGCCCGAGGTTAGCGTCAGGTCCCGCTTCCCGTTTGCTTTGGCCAGCATGTATTGACTTTTGGCAGCCACAACCGCCTGATTGGCAGCACGCAGATCGGGGCGCAAGTTAAGCGCTTTCGCCTGGTAGTCCTCCAGATTGCCCTGGATCGGAGTGTACTCAAGTTTTCCGACAACATCATAGTCCCGCGGGACGGACTCGTAACCGAGCATATCTCGCAGGGAATCCAAGGCCTGCTGGCGGGCAAGCTTGGCTGAGGCCACGTCCCTCTGAAATTGCAGCATCTGCAGCTTGATCTTCAGGAGGTCGCCTTCGCTGATGGCGCCCTTTTTATAACGTTCCTCGCTCAAGTCCAAAGTTTGCTGAAAGCTCGCCATGTTCTGCTGAGCAAACGCCAGAGAAGATTCCGCCAGAAGGACGTTGACGAATTGCTGTGCAACATTGAAAGTCAGAGCACGCTCGTTATCCTGGACCTCGGATTCAACCACTGCCGTATTGTCTCGCGCGGTCTGCATTCGCCATTTGCGTTTGTGTCCTCTCTCAAACGTGTACGAAAACAGAAGATCAAATTCCGTCGCGTTGTTGATATAGTCACCGTTCAGTTGGCTGGGCGTAAAGAAAGGTAAGAACAACCCGTTCCAGGTAAAAACAGGGTTGGGCCTTATGGAAGCTGTCACCTCGTTTGCCTTGCTTTGAGCGATCGCGGTCCTGGCCGCCAGAAGAGCATGATTGTGCTCGAGCGCCAGATGAATCGCCTGCTGTAGGTTAATGCGGACGGTGGATGGCGATTGCTGGCCATTGAGCTTCGCCGCCCCACCCGCTAACAGAAGGACAGCGATTGCAATAAGCGTCAACACATCCAGTTTTACACGCAGCATAAAACTATACAGGTCATTCATTTGGATCTGAAGCCATCCATTCGAAAAGATTGGAGACTTCGCGATGCAAGAAGCTCTCGCGGACTTTATGCCAGGCAAAATCAGGAGAGGATTTTACGCGAAAGGAGGAGCACGCCCATACCACGAAGAGGATTGGGCGGATGGAAGAGTGCTCGCGGCGGAGGGCGCAAGGAGCGGCGCAACCGCCAACCGGTGAAGCGTCAGATTCCCCATGGACGGTCGGATGGCACTGTGACGCAGAATCTGACAGGCAGGGCAATAACCTTGCTCGCCACCGACAGGCCGAGAATCCCGGCCTGGCCGGGCGACGGTTGTTACGCTTGTCGAGGACTCCAACGAAACAGCAGGCAGGACGTGATGATGCAACACGAGGACGAGCAGCAAGTGCAGCTGCATCGCCGCCAGCAACCATGTCGTAGCTGCCCGGGTCGAACGGCTTTCCGTTAATCTAAACACGACGCTTCATCCATCATGCTCGTGCGCCTGGCCCATTTATCTGTCAGGAAGTCCTGCCTCGACAACCTTTGTTCTGTGAAGACAATTAGAGCGGCGGCCTCGCCTTCTCCCAAAGCAACGCTGAAACTAAATGGATGCCTTCCCAGGCTGTCAGGTTGTAAACAACGCCTGAAATCAAGCCTGCTCGCCGCGCCATTGACGCAAGAGTGCCCTCACCCCACTGCACTGCCCACTCACAACAGCAATCCCACACAATACAACACAAGAACCAGTTGTCAAGACATATGTTCCAAAAATCCTACATTCACCCAACGCAGACAATTCGAGAAGAATCCCGAAAATCAACCATTGCGCGGTGGCAACATCGGTCAGTCACGCCTGTTCCTTTTCCGCGTGCTGGATCTTTGCAGAGATCTCTTTGACTCTCCGGGCAATCTCCGGCAGCCGGCTGAGGTTTGCATACATCTTCTTGAACTCTGCCAACGGACGAGCGGGCGTGCCCCACATCACGCTTCCCTTGCGCACCACCTTTCCTGTTGGAATTCCGGCCTGGGCACCGATTACAGCCCGGTCTTCTATCCGCACGTGGTCTGCAACGCCCACCTGTCCGGCCAGCGTGACAAGTTCGCCGATCTCCGCGCTTCCCGAAATTCCGGTCTGCGCTGCGATGATCGAATGGCGGCCGATACTGACGTTGTGCGCCACTTGAACAAGGTTGTCGATCTTCGTTCCCTGCCCGATTCGCGTGGTTCCCAGCGAGCCGCGGTCAACCGTAGTATTCGCGCCGATTTCCACATCGTCCTCGATGATCAGCCCACCAAGCTGTGGAAATTTGTGATGGCGACCTTCCGCATACAGGTAGCCAAAGCCATCCGATCCCAGCACCGCCCCGGCGTGAAGAACGACTCGATTTCCAATCTTAACGTGCGGATACACCGTCACGCGAGGGTAAAGCAGGCAATTCGATCCGATCGTGACTCCTTCGCCGAGAAATACCCCTGCGCATAGGCGGGTTTCCGCACCAAGCTGGACGTCGGATTCGATCACAACATAGGGTCCCACACTGACGCCCGGTCCCAGTTGCACGTTGTCTCCGATTATGGCCGTCGGATGAATCCCGGGTGGAACGGGCCGCGGAGCGCAGAGCACTTCACACGCCCGGATGAAGGCCAGCCGGGGGTCCTGCACAGCAATAGTGGTCCGTCCGGGTATATGCGCTCCATATCGCACAAGAATGCAACCAGCATTGGAATGCCCCGCCTTCCGCAGCCCAAGCTCGCTGTCGGCGAAGGCAAGTTCTTGCTCCGTAGCTTTTTCGATAGCAGCGACGCCGTGAATTTCCCGTTCCCCGTCGCCTTCAACCTCTCCGCCCACAAGGCGGGCAATCTCATTCACCTTCATATTCCCCCCAGGAAACCTTCGCGCCATGGCCGTGAAAATCTATGGTCGCGACTCCAACCAACTTAAAAGGGATACAGAGGCGGTTCGCCAGGCGGGCGAGTCTTCCACCGCCTGTGAACCCACAGCCATTGATCAGGATAACGGCGGATATACTCTTCAATCCGGCGAGTAAAGTTGGCTGTATTCATCACAATTTCCTTCTCAGGGTCCCCGCACTTGATCCAGTCCAACCGGTCAAACCGAAGCCGGTACTTCTTCAGCTTGGAATCCCATATCACAAGTCCCAGGATGACGGGGGCGCCGGTCCTGCGAGCAACACGCGCCGGCCCGGTGGTTGTAGAAGCCGGCAGGCCGAAAAAGTCAACAAAGGTTCCCTCGCCCGGCAGCATATTCTGGTCCATCAGGATGCCCACGGCCTCATTTCGCTCAAAAGCCTTCAGCGCCTGGCGGGCGAATTCTCGCTTCTCGATCGCTCGCCCGCCGCTGGCGCAACGATACCGATTGATCATTTCATCGATCAGGGGATTATCCATTTTCCGAACCACAAAGTTGCAGGGATAACCATAAACTCCGTGTGCGAATGAGCCCAGCTCCCAATTCCCGAAATGGGCTGTAAGGAAAATGATGCCCCGGCCCTTTTTCCTGGCCTCGTCGTAATTCTCAAATCCGTCATAGATGATCAATCGTTCGATATTATCGCGATTGAAATGTGGAAAGTGGGCGAAATCGGCCAGCATCCGCCCCAGGTTGCGAAACTCTGCAAAAAGCACTCGCCGCCGCTGTTTGTCTGTCCAATCAGGAAAAGCAATTCGCAGGTTGAAAAGGCCCACGCGGCGCAGGCGGGGCCAGAAAGCATAACTGAGTGCCGCCAGGAACACGCAAAGGCCCCTGGCCAGCTTATGGGGAAGCCATCCCAGCAAGGACAGGACGGTTCGAGCGGCCCAGAATTCAACTCGGTGACGAAATCGTAACTTACGGGATGGAAAAACTTGCTTCAACGGACTCCTCAAAACCATGGCCCGGCAATTGATTTCAGAACCATGGCGTTACTCGCTCCGGCATCATTCCTCCCCGATTTGGGGAACGCGCATCACAGACGAGCTGTCCGTTTTCTAATCAGATCGCAGAGGCAGATTGTACAGGAAAAAGTTGAGAATCTGTTCCTCGTACTCTTTCCTTTCCGGCCCGGACTCAGCGGATGACTGCGCATGCGGCAAAACAACAAGACGCTTTGGCTGCGGAGCGTCCTCGTAGAGCCGGCGCGTCGAGACCTCGAGTGCAGGCGCATCATCGGACGCAACAAAGAGCTTTGGCTTTCCGGCCAGCTTTGAGAGACCGGAACGGACGTCAGGGGAATTCGTACCCCAGGAAAATATGCGGAATTCGGTCCCGGAAATCAGCCTGAAGAGCGCTCCGGCGCCCCCAAGCAAGCGGTCCATCTGCACGTCAAACATTTGGCTGGGCTCGCTGTAAACACTATCCACGGCAAGGGCGTCTATTTCAGCGTCATGCTCGCTCGCCACCAGCGCGGCATAAGCGCCCAGTGAATAGCCGTAGAGGCCGATGCGGTTCGGGTTGACACCCGGAAGTGTCCGTACCCTAGCGATTGCCGACTGGAGAACGGCGGCCTCATGGACACCCAGATTAGAAAAGCCACGCCGGGAACCAGAAGCTTCAAAATTGAAAAGATAAACGTTAAAGTGGTTGGCTTGCAACTCAGTGCCGAGGGACAGCATCGATGAGCGGTTGGAATCATACCCGTGACAAAGGATCACGGCAGGAGCGCCTCTCAATCCAATAAGCAGCCAACCCTGATGGACTGCGCCATCTGAGTCAGTGAAGCTGACATTCTCGTAGTTCGAAAGCAGGTAGGAGGCCGGAGTTACGTTCTCAACAGCGTCGCGCGCCGTCGTAATCTGATACGCCAAAAAGACCCCGGCACCTATGAGCACCACCAGTATGCTCGCGCAAACAATCAGGCCGCCCCACAACAGCCTGCGGATGGCAGTCGAAATCCCGCGCGAAGAAGCCGACGGCTTGACTCTTTGCAGCTCCATGTCACACACTTTTGCCCATCTCTGGGAAGCAGTAAACGCAGCCGGATTCAAGAAAGCGAATCGTAGCATAGTCGCTTTCCGCGTTTCCAAGAACTTTCGAACTCTCGCCGGGCCGCGAACGAAGAAACGACTGAGTTTCGGATGGCGCATGGCTTCCGCAATCCCGCGGCACCCGGGGAAAGTCGGCCCCCGGATGGGTGCATGGAAGCAGGGCGCCCCCAGCCCGGCGATAGTATCCATCACGATCTGGGCTATACTGAATTTGCCCTCGCATCAGGTCATAAAAGGAGCGGGATAAGTTGGGAACCAGGATTGTTGATGTACGGCAATTGCCCGCATGGCAGTTCCAGCCGCTTCTGGAAGCCGAGTCCCAGGCATGGCTGGAAGACCTCCACTGGAACTACTCTGCGTCGGCGGAATTGATTTCTGCTTACCTGGAGGAGAGACGCCTCACGGGCTTTGCGCTGGTCGAAGAAGACACTGTGCGCGGTTATTGCCTTTATTTTCGCGAAGGGCCGAAGGGGCTGATCGGCAGCCTCTTTGTCAGGCCGGCGAACTCCCAGCGCGACGGAATCGATGATTTGCTGGCGGAATCGATAGGCGCCCTGATCCGGACGCCCGATGTTCTTCGGATTGAAGCTCAACTTCCGCATCTTAGCCTTGACCAGCTTGGCCCCTTTTTCCGCTCCCGATCATTCCAGATTTATCTTCGCCAGTTTATGATTTTTCGTTTAGGGACCGCCGCTTTGGAACCCTTGCGCCGCAATCCCGAAACCTCACCAACGCAGACTTCGGTGATTCCCAGTGACTTTGTTTTTGAGCCCTGGCAACGCAGGCATGACCGTGAAGCAGCACAACTGCTTCACCAGGTGTATCGGCACCACATCGACGCAGCAGTGAACGACCAGTATTGCACGATAGCCGGCACAACGCGGCTCGTAGAGAGCATAGTTCGGCACAAGGGATGCGGGGATTACATGGAACAGGCCTCAATCGCCGCGATCCACAGGTCCACGGGAAGGCTGGCGGGAATCCTGGGGATTACAGCCGTGCGGAAGGGAACAGCGCATATCCCCCAGATTGCAGTTGCCAGCGGCTATCAGGGGATCGGCCTCGGAAGCACGATGCTCCGGACTGCATTTGAAAAACTGGCCCGGGAACGATTTACTGAAGTTTCGCTGACAGTCACTACTCTGAACAGCGGGGCTGTGAGGCTTTATGAACGCCTGGGCTTCAGAACGTTCCGGGAGTTTGGTGCTTACGTCTGGAACCGAACTTGACTTGCCATCAAAAGATCACGTCGTCTTCGACTTGAGCAGGTCTTTGAGTTCGTCCATGAATTCGCGGACATCCTTGAAGTCAAGATAGACCGACGCGAAGCGAACGTACGCCACCTTGTCCAGCTTCCGAAGCCTGTCCATCACAAGCTCCCCAAGTTCAGAGCTTGGGCGCTCCCTGTCCGGCGACTCTGCTACAAAGGCTTCCGCCTCATCAACGATCTCTTCCAGCTTGCTCATGGGGACAGGCCGTTTTTCGCAAGCCTTCAAAAGGCCGTTCAGGATTTTCTGGCGGTCGAATTTTTCGCGGCTGCCGTCCTTCTTGACAACCATGTGAGGAATTTCATCAATTCGCTCATAGGTAGTGAATCTGCGGCCACACTTCAAACACTCACGCCTGCGCCGGATGGTGTCCGCCACCTTGCCGGCCCGGGAATCAACAACTTTGTCTTCGGTATGACCACAGAAAGGACAACGCATATGTCAGACTGCGATCTGCAAAGGCGACCGCCTCCGCAACTCGACCCCGTTTTCCCCATCCTCGATGCAAGGCAGACTCAACTCTCTATTCAACTCCCCCAACTGCGGCTTCTCGCTGGACTTCCACTTCCTCGGCAATCGCCTCAAGCCGCCTGAAGCTGATCCCTTCGTGAATCAGGAGGCCCAGACTGACCACCAGCACAGGAACCGATATCATAAGCCACAATAAGATTGCGGCTCCAGTAGAAACGTCCGCCGCGACGCCGAATACTTCCGTAAGGGCCAGAATAATTCCCACCTGATAACCACCGCCGATCCCGGGAAACTGCACCACCAGCCCCAGGGATGCGCAAAACATCACAAGCGCGGCCGCCAGCCATGCCATCTCACCCAGCGCGCCTCCAAGGCTCTTGAGGACCAGCCAGAAAATCGTCGCATTGGTGCACCACAGCACAATTGAGAGGCCCACACTTCCTGCAAAGTCACGCATGCTGCGGACAACCTGAAGGCCTTCCGCGAATGAGTGGAGAAAATGCTGGATGTGCCGTTGGACGCTCAGAGGAAGGAACCGCGTCCTGTGCAGGATCCATTCCGTCAGCGCCCGTGTCTTCAATCGGTATATCACTAATCCTGCTACAAGAACGACCGTGATTATCAGCATGCCATCCCCGGCCTTATGCATGACCGACAAAACATGTGCTCCCGCTGAATTCATTTCCATAGGAGCAAAGTAGAGCACTACCGAAAAGAGCAGAACAAGACAAATCGAATCGAAGATCCTCTCCATCAGCCACACAGCAACCATGGAAGTTATCGGGAGCGATTCCTTCCGTGCGATATAGGCCGGCCGGACAAATTCTCCCGGGCGTCCTACGAGATATATGGAACTGAAACCGAGCAACTGGCCGGCAAACAAGACCCAAAGCGACCCCTTCTTGATGGGGTGCATCAAGAATTGCCAGCGAACGGCGCGAACAAGGTACGTCAAATAGACGCTCACCATGGCCAGCACCAGCAACCCCGGCCGTGCACTCACCAGTGAAGCCCAGAGCCGGGCCCAATCAAAATGGCGCCATTCGGGATTGTGGCGGAGATTATAGATAATCAGGCCCAGAATTGCTGTGCTGACGCCCAGCCAGATCCATCGTCGTCGGCTCTTCTTCACAGGGTGCCCATTCCTTGCTCTGCCCGCTAAACTAACGAAAGGGTGCTTGCGAGTCAAGCCTCATAGAAGCAGGGGCTTACGCAGTCTGCGGAGAGTAGTATTCATTGACTTGCGGTTCACTCTACCCGGACGGACCCGGGGACTTCGCCGTTATCGGTCCGCGTCGGATTTGCTCCATTCGTCCCTGAACTCACGTACCGGGCAATTCAGTTGGGGGCGCCAGATCGACCACCAGGATCCTTCCATCGCTCTCCCATTTCCCGCCTGTGGCCGTCAAGCCCGAGCGAGCAGGATTTGAAACGCTCACGAGTTCTTCAGCCAGAACCATCCCCGTCATGCCAAGGTCCGCCCCCACCTTCGCGCGCTCCAGATCGACACGGGGGTCCACGGAATGGGAAATCACGCCTGGCCGGATGTCGAAACCGTTATCATGATCAGCCGCTACCAGCCAGATCTGCCGACCGTCTGGAGTTGTCGCGGGTGCCTTCCAGATGCGCAGGTGATGGCGCATCGTAAAAGTATTCAGCATCTTTTCAAACGCCATATCCTCCGGGCGGCCGTACAGATAAAGCGTGGACATGGGGGCGGCATCGTATCCCTTGCCCTTGATGACAGCTTCAAAAGTCTTCCACAAAGAGTTCGCGTTTTCATCCTGCGCCGCGGTCCAGCCGCATTTCTCGAAAGCCGTGGCGATCTCGTTCTTATCTCCAATCAGGACGATATTTACCGGCCCCCCTAAATTACCTTTCTTGCTCACCACACGTCTGGGCGCCTGCGCCAGCAGTTGCATGACCGATTCTTTCAGGTTATCAGGAATTCGATTCTCAAACTCGGCTTTATACTGGCCTGAGACAGTGAGCGGCGCGTCCAGAACAACGGAGAACTCCGTGCCCACTGGATAATTGATGGACGTATCGGGGCTTCCAAACCACGTCCCACCGTTTTGCTGGGTCTGCGGACTGTTGCCCGATTTCTTCTGTATCTTTTCGATCGCCGAGTTCAGCAGCGTAACCGGCAACTCGCTCGCCAGCACGCCCTGGATTGTGCCGTCTGAAAGAACTTTCTCTCGGGCGTTGTCGATCTCATCCACATGGCAAACAAACGAGACAGGGGCCTGCCCCGGCAATGTGAGTTTGTCAAACTGAAGCAAGAGTTTCGCCCGATCAGTCGGACTTGAACTCGGAATGAGCTTTGCAATGCGGCCGCTGACGATCGCCCCAAGCGGAACGGCAACCCGACCGTCGATCTCAACCTCCCGTTCCGTCTCTGCCTCAACTGCCTCACCCAAATGGGATGATGTCGTGCTGACGGGTGTCTTAAGTCGAAGATAGATTCGAGTCCCGGCTGGGACGGTGTAGGGAGATGCACTCTCAGCGACTGACGAAACATTACCCGATGGGGCTTGAGTCCCGGTCTGTCCGGGCTGGGCAGGAAATAAGAGCCTTGGCAGACAGACCAAGCAAACCATAGCTCCGGCCAATGAACCGGCAAAGTATCGACCCTTTTGATCCAAGAACGGCTCCTTCATCGGCCAGAGGTTTATGTACACCCGCCTGACTGAACCGCAGCCAACCCCGCCCGTTCCGCAAACTGTCCTGACACTTCAAGACAGGATTATCGTGGCGGCATGGCCACTTATATTTTACTGGAGAGAAGCCCGAAGTTCCTGAACGATCTCGCCGGCAATGGCGCGTCCCCGGTCGAGGTCGTCAGGCGGCAAAGAGATTGCGGCGACCTTGGCGTGGCCGCCTCCGCCAAATCTTTCGCAGATCGTGGCCAGGTTGGCGTTCTTAGGAGTGGGATTCCAGGGATTGCTTCCGACGGCAATTTTGATCCGTTCTTTTGACCGGCTCAATGCCACGTTATAGACAGATTCAGGGAAAAGGTAATATGGGATAAATTTGTTAAAACCCTCAAAACCTTGGTCAGAAAGATCGATAAAAGCAACGCCTTTTTCAAGCACGGCGCAATTCCGGATGATATCAATCGTTTTCAGGTGCTGATCGTAAAGCCGCTCAAAGGCCTGCCGCATGTGGGGAAGCGCATCAATCTCCTCCAACCGTCGTGACATCAGGTCCGGAATCAGTCGGGCGACAAAGTCGTCAGAAGGCGCCCCTTCGATCACCAACGTGATCCGCGTGGCGGGGTCGCGCATCTCGACCGCGGTCTTTGGATCGGGATATTGAGCTCCATCGATGATGTCAGCCCAGTAAACAACCTGGTCAAGGTCCGGAGCGACAAAGTTGAAACGGCTGGCTGCAATGTGCGCGATGAATTTCGTGCATGAGCGGAAATTCGGGTCATAAAATTTCTTCCCGCTCCGGTCATTCCGAAAGTGCTCCGCGTCCGCGGCCGTCAGAAAGGCGCTCTGATGATGGTCGAACCACCACGTGAGGCGCGGCGAACTGGAATATTTGAAATCGACAATAGCATTCTCATCGCCGTTGAACATGTCCTGGTCGAAGAGCTGGCCCGCGCGATGCAGCATTCCCTGGTACATAAACTCTGCATGCGGGTCCACGACTTCCCGATAAAAACGGGAAAAAACCGCCGCCGAGCAGGCACCATCAAAACACCGGTTATGGAAACAAACCTTGACTTTCATAGCTCACAGTCAACGCCTCCGCCCCCAGACCCGGAATGCGCATGACATTTTGTAGAATTTGCTAAATTGCTCTGCCGGGAGCGAATTGTCAAGAGAAAATCAATCCGCGTCTGGAAGGTGACCGCTTCGCCTTTCGGCAATTTTCAATTATGTTCGCTTTTGGTTACGTTTGAAGGCCGAAAATTCGCTCAGCATAAATTCTACTCAGGCGCAGGTCTTCTTCAAGAGAACGAGTGACAACGGTCTGCTTCATATAGGCAAGTTCGACGACGAGCAAAGGTTCCAGATGCTCGCGTTCAATGTAAGACGCGATCTGCCGATAATCGATGTCGCCGTCTGCAAAGGATTCAAGCCATACTTTATTTCGTGAATTTCTGAGGTGGAGGCTGGCAACGCGCGGCCCGGCCTCTCGCAGCAGCGCCATCGGGTCCTGTCCACCCTGATACACCCAATCGACATCGAGGCAGATCCACACGTACCTTGGGTCGGTATGATGAAGATTGTATCGCCATTCCCGGGCGTTGTCGGCCATTTGAGGCGCATGTGCGTGCGTCCACAGTTGGAAACCACGACCCGCAAGCTCGCGGCCCAACATGTCAAGCATCTTCACCTGAACGGCAAGCTCAGCGTCTGTCTTGGGCTTATTGTTCAGTTTCGGGTCCGGATTGTTGACGACGGCCCGGCAACCGTGGGCTTTGCACACCGCGGCAATTTTCAGGGCCTGGCTGATCGTCCGCTCAGCCAGGTCCTCCCGGTGCATTGGACCACCGACATACACCGAAGGCATCCGAAGCCCGTTCGCCTCAACCAGATCCATCACTCGGCTTCGAACATCAGGCGTGAAAAATCCCTGGTTCAATTCGATGTTCTTAAAGCCGGCCTGCCGCGTCATTGGAAAGATCTCGTTTAGAACGTCCGCCAGCTTCTTGTGCCGGCGTTCCGCGTACTGCTGAAAGATATATCCTTCCACGGAAAGCCGACTCGATTCTGAGTTGTTTGCAACAGCGGCCAAATAAGCAGCGGGTCCGAGCATTAAAAATTCGCGACGTTTCATGACGAGAGGCCCTCCGTGAAAGAAATCCTTTTTCAGTACCGGCCTGTTTTCAAAGGCCTTGGCTGTCCCATCGCTCCCCACACCGCAATACTCGGTATGGTTGTCCGACAGCTTCCGCCGCCTCAATAAAGTCGCGTGGATCGGCGGTGTTGAATGTAAACATCTCATAATGGCAAGGAATAACAAGACGTGCGCCGATCGTCTTCCCTAACTCTGCGGCCTCACGGGCGTTGAGATTGCCGGCCACGCGGCGCTCCGGAGCGCGGCCGTTGATCGGCAACAGCGCGACGTCGATTGAAAACTGCCGCAGGCGCTCCGCCATCCCCTTGTAAAGCACCGTGTCGCCGCTGTGATAGACGGCCCATGGCCCGAACCGCACTATGTAGCCCAGATAACTGGCGCTTAATTCTTCATGCGCCGCCGGCACCGCTGTAATTATGAATTTTCCAACTGAAACTGATTCTCCGTCCCGCAACCCCAGCGGCAGATTTGAATCGATGCTCAGACGCTCCGCAACGAATTGCCTGTTTGCCTCAGGCGCGACGATTTTCATGCCGGGATTGGCTCGCAACAACGGGCAGAGCGTTTCCGCATCAAGATGATCGGTGTGGTTGTGACTTGACGTGACCACGTCGATGAAATCCAGACGTGCCGGGTCCACAATCCGCGAGGTCATTCGAATGTGCGGCTTGTCTGTATTGGCATATTTCCTGGTCAGTGAATCGGACAGGTAAGGATCAAGCAATATGTGCGAGCCTTGCCACTGCAAAAGGAACCCGCTCTGCCCAAGCCACCAGAGTCGGAAATTTCCATCCATTACATTGGCCGAGCGAACGTCGGCCAGGAACTCATCGTGCTGCAAAACCGGCTGGATCATTCAAGCCCCAACTCCGCGCGAACAATCTTCACGCCATCGACCAGCGCCTTTAATTTTCTCTTTGCGGCCCAGCGCGCTGTCTGGCTCAGCCCGCAGTCAGGAGCCAGAGAAAGCCGTTCCGCGGGCGCATGTTTGAGGCAATTCCGGACGCGCGCCGCAACGTCTTCCGGAGTCTCGATGTAGTAATTCTTCACATCGATAATCCCCACGGCAACGTCCATTCGCTCTGCTATCGCCGTAATCAGGTCGAGTTCCGCAAATTCGCGGCTTGCCATTTCAAGATGCATCTCATCAACCGGCAGATCGAGAAAAGCCGGAAACATCGGTGCGTAATGCCGCGGCGCCACTGCCCGGCCCTTATAATTCCCGAAACATAAGTGCGTGGAAAGCCGGCAGCGCCCCCGCGCGCTCTCAACCGTCCGATGGAAAATATCGCAGAAGCGCCCGGGGGCCTCCCGATGCGCGTAACAGCTCATTGAAGGCTCATCAATGCAGATTTCCCGGCATCCCGCCTGCACGAGCTCCTCGATCTCACTCCGAACGATTGGAATAAGCGCTTCGGTAATGGAATACCGGTCGGGGTAAGATTCATTCGGAACCAGCCGGCCGCTCAAGGTAAACGGTCCAGGCACGCTTACTTTGAGAGCCGCATCGGCGGGCGCAATGCGCTTCAGGCGTTCAAAGTCGCGAACGGTCCCAAGACCGTCAGGAGCCTCTATTTCCCCCACGATGCTGTACCTGGCACGCTGGTCATGGGCCGGAGGCCCGAACCGCCGCACAGGTTCGGCCTCAGCGGAAATACCTTTGATGAAACCGTAAAAGGACAGATTAAAATCGAGCCGCGTTTGCTCGCCATCGGTAATAACGTCAAGACCCGCATCGATCTGGTCCTTGACGGCAACGGCGACCGCGTCGTCCAGCAATTCATCCACGTCCGCAGGCCCGAATTGGTCAAGATGACAGGAAGCAAACTCAAGCCATCCGGGAAAAGGATAGCTGCCGATCACCGTGGTGCGAAGCGGACGTTCTTTCATCTGTCAACCTGTTACCGACCATCCACCGTCAACCGTCACGACCTGGCCGGTTATATGACGAGACCGATCACTCAACAGAAAAATCGCGGCCTCGGCAATGTCCTCAGCCTCAAGAAACCCGCCGCTCAAAGGCTGTTTGTGCCGGATAAACTCCTGGATTTTCGGGTCACCCTGGGCCCGTGCGCTCATCGGGGTCTTCACCAGACCCGGCGCAATGACGTTCACCCGGATGCCGCACGGCGCATAGCAGGCCGCCATGGCGCGGCTCATTGAAATAATCGCGCCTTTACTTGCAGCATAGGCATGGGTCACAAAATACTGCGGCTCAGGAGAAAAAGCCAGAACGCTGGACATGTTGAGAATTGATCCCGAGCAACCGCTTTCAAGCCAGTGGCGCACAACAGCACGGCACATCAGGAATGTCGGCTTGGCGTTGGCCTCAAGCGTCCTGTCCCAGCCCTCAACTGTGCATTCATGCAGCGCACCGTCGCCGAACGCCCGGCCGCTCGCTCCAGCGACATTAAAAAGACCATCAATACGGCCAAAATGCTTAAGGCAGGCCGAAATCGCGCCGTCCGCCGCGGAAGGCTGCCTCAAATCTCCGACATAAAAATGGGCCTCTGTGATCCTGCTGCTCAAATCGCGGCACTGATTTTCATCAACACCAACGATAAAAACCCTGTAGCCTTCGCGGCCGGCAAGCAGGGCCGTGGCTTCGGCGATCCCGCTTGAACCGGTAATCAGCAACACTCTGTCCATGCGAACCGCCGCTCAGTATCTTACGCGCACCCAGCGCGACGATCGCATCGATTGGTAGCCCGCGTCGAGAACGCAATTGACAATGTATCCGTCCTCATAAGTTTCGCGGGGCGCCGCCTGATTGCGAACGCATTCCACAAAATGCTTCATTTCGCCCTGATATCCGTAAGCAAAAGCCTCCTCTGGAAGAGGGCGCGTCCAGCCAAAATCAATTTCAGCCTTCTCGACGACGTACCCTGCGGACCGGGTTGAAAAACCCGTGATCGGAGTTCCGCGCGTTACGTCGGTAAATATCGAGCCTTCAGATCCGTGGACCTCATTGCGCAAATCAAGCCCGCCTTTTGTGGTCCAGGAGAGCTCGCAATGCCCGATGCCGCCGCTCGCAAACTTGAGGACCAGAAGAGCGTTGTCTTCACCTTCCGTCTTTCTGTGATGGACCAGCCGAGCGCCCCACGCCATCACTTCCACGATGGGGTCCTCTTTGCCGAAGAAGTATCGCGCCGCCTCAATGCAGTGGCAGCCGAGATCATTCATCGCCCCGCCACCCGTCTTTTTAATGTCCCAAAAATGCGGGCTGTGCGGCCCGCCGTGTGATTCCCGCGAGCGCACCCAGAGCACGCGGCCTATGCCGCCCTTCTCGATGGTCTGCCGCGCCCGAATGACGCACGGTGCAAAAACTTCAGTTTCAGCGTATCCGTGCATCGCTCCCGAACGCCTGGCGGCGTCAAGCATGGCCTTCGCTTCACGGCGATTACGACCAAGCGGCTTTGTGCACACCTGGTTCTTTCCAGCACGTGCCAGGGCCAGTGAAACAGGAAGGTGCACCTCATTTGGAAGTGCGATCACGTAGAGATCAATGTCGTTTCTTGAAATAAGGGGGTCGAGGGCCGTGGTGGATTCGGGAATGGACCATCGCCGTCCAAATTCCTTCGCGCGGCGTGATGTTCGCGAAAAATTCGCCACTACTTCCTGGTGATTCACATTGGCCAGGCCCTGCATGTAAAATTCGGCCACAAATCCCGAGCCCAGCATGGCGATTCGGACGTTATTCATACAGGTGACGCAGGCTCCTTCGATAAGCTTCGTAAAATCTCTCCAACTGCTCCTCGGCGCCGGTGTTTCCCACAAACTGGTGGCTGGGAAGCAATTCCGGCTTGATTCCCCGTGCGAGCAACAACTCCGCCACTTCGCATCGCAGCATGTTAATAATCATCGCCCCTGTAACGGTCGAAACCGGCCCGGTTCGCCACTCCAGGCCCGGAAGTTCAAGGACGCAGTCCCCTGCGGGGCAGTGATTGTCGATAACGACGTCCGCGAAATCGACGAGTTTCTTCCCCGAAGAGTGCGCAGGGCTCGACTGATCTGAGTGCTCCCTCGAGACAATTGCGATAACCGCCAATCCGCGTTTCCGTGCGCCCGCCGCCATCTCAACCACCACGGGGCGGATACCGCTGGTGGAAATGACAATAAAGGCATCGTGAGGGCCGAAGTGGAAGCTTTTCAGTATCTGCTCGGCGTAGCCTTCATACTTTTCGAGATAAAGCGGAGCGCGCAAGCCGTTTGCGCCCACAATTGCAGCATGATTCGAGAGCGCGAGTTCGACCAATGCCACGAATCCCGGGAAGCAACCCTGCCGCGGCGTCATCTCCTCGCACATCATGCGTGAATGGCCGTTCCCAAAGAGGAAAACAAGCCCGCCTCGAGCAATGGAAGAGGCGCAAATCTCTGCGGCAGCGTGGATGGCAGGCATTTCCGCCTCCCGGAGTTCTTTGATACGCTGTAGCGCTTTATCGAAATAACTCTCCGCTGCGTTCATTTTTCCACCATATTTATCAGACGCCACACGGCCGGGTTAACCCATGGCGGCCTTTCATGACGAGGTGCATTCCCGAAGACGGCGATCATTTCCGCCTGTTTCGATGTTGACAACGCTCCGTCATTCGACTATGAAAGTACCACCATGTCAAGCAGTTGCGAAAGACCATTCTCAGGTTACGTTCTTGGTCTGGACATTGGCGGAACCGAGATCAAAGCAGCCTTGGTGAACGGCAAAGGAAACATCCTTGCGTCGCACCGTAGTCCCACCCCGCGGACTTTGAGAGAAATTCGGTACTCGCTCAGGTTGCTCATCGGGAAATTCCGGCTGGCGGCCAAAGAAATCCGCGCCGTAGGAATCGGCTGCAAAGGGATTATTGATCCTGAAACGACCGAGGTTTTGGCGCTTCCCGGAGACCTGCATTATCTCGAAGGCCAAAAGCTGAACGCGCTTATCGTTCCCGCAGTTCCGACCTCCTGCCCGGTTGCGGCAGATAACGACGCCCGTGTTGCCCTTGTTGGCGAGCATCAGTGGGGAGCAGCGCGAGGCCGGCAGAACGCTATTATGCTGACGCTCGGCACGGGCGTCGGAGGCGCAATCCTCGCTGACGGAAAGATTCTTCGTGGCGCTGGCGGAGTGGCTGGTCATCTCGGCCACCTCACCGTGCAGCCAGACGGGCCGGTATGCATTTGCGGTAGCCGAGGATGTCTCGAAACCATCTTTTCAGCGCGGGCCCTTGAAGCCGAAGCATTCGCCGCAATGCATCTTGGAGTCAAGAGCAGGCTCTTCAATTCACAATTGCGCCCACCAAGTTGCGAGGAAGTTTTTGACTGCGCCCGAAAGGGCGATAAAATCGCCCGCCTCGTTGTGGAACGGGCGGTTACAGTGCTCGGAGGGGCTATCGCCGGGCTGGTCCATGCGTTCGATCCCGAAATTGTCATCCTCGGCGGACAAATTACGCGCGCGGGTGACTTGCTTTTCGCCCCTGTCCAGCATGAAGTTAATTGGCGTACCAAAACGCTTTTGCGCCGGAAGGTGCCGGTGGTTAAAGCGCAAGTGGCAGACCCTTCCGGCGTGGTGGGCGCCGCTGCACTGGCAATTGAGTCCATTGCAATAGCCAACAACACAACGAGAAAAAGAGGCATTCTATTCCGTCAATAAAATACGTTGTAGAGGAGGTCGGGCTGAATGAATCGCAAACTTGGAACCTTTGTATTGGCTCTCGCATGTCTCATTGGCTCGTCATCGATTCTTTGCGGTGAGGAAGGTTTCTTCCGCGTCGAGCAGCGGTCCGGCGTCTGGTGGTTCATCAGCCCCTCAGGCGCGCTCACGCTTTCTATCGGCGTCAATAACGTCTCCTACCGCGGCGATGTGATCCACGGCACATCGGAACATCCTTACTTCGAAAACATCTCGAAGATTTTCCCATCAAAAGACGCATGGGCGCAGGCGGAAATGAAACGGCTGGAATCCTGGGGATTCAACACGATCGGCTCGTGGTCAGACCCGGTTCTCTGGGGACGCACGATGCCCTACGCAATCATTCTCGACATCGCCGCACGCTCCGGCGCCGACTGGCTTAAAGGGATCCCCGTTGACGTTTACAGCGCACGATTCGAAGATACAGCGAGGCAGATTGCCAAGCACGAGTGCGCACCGCGATCCAAAGACCCGCAATTAATCGGCTATTTCAGCGATAACGAATTGCGCTGGGGACCCGACTGGCGCGGTAAACAGAACATGCTTGCAATGTATCTGAATTTACCCGCGGATGCTCCCGGTCGGCAGCACGCCATCGATTTCCTCAAGAAGAGGTATTCCGGACAGATCGGAAAACTCGATCGGGCCTGGGGCGTCCACGCATCTACTTTCGAAGATGTTCCATCCGGTGCTCAAACAGAAGCTTTCCGCGAGGACAACGCGGTTTTTCTTGAGATGGTTGCCCGACGGTATTTTGAGGTCTGCGCCAAAGCAATCCACGCAGCCGACCCCAACCATCTTTATCTGGGTGCTAAATTTGCCGGGACCCCGCCCGACCCCGTTCTGCGGGCTTCACACCTGACTGATGTCGTCTCCGTTGATATTTACAGATTTGATCCCCGGCCTGAGGTTGAACACATTTACAAGCTCGCCCAGCGGCCGGTGCTTGTGGCCGAATTCGCCTTCCGTGCCCAGGATTCCGGCTTGCCTAACACCCAAGGCGCCGGCCCCAAAGTCCCCAACCAGGCCGCACGCGCTGCCGCTTACTCGAATTACGTAAAGTGGCTCGAGAGTCTGCCCGAGGCGGTGGGTTATCACTGGTTCGAATGGTGCGATGAGCCAAAGCAAGGGCGGTTTGACGGAGAAAACTCAAATTACGGGCTTGTCAATATTCACGATCAGCCCTACACGCAATTCGTAAAGGCCGTGGCGAAGGCAAATGAGGCGGCGATCCGTATTCATCGCGAATTGATGAAGTGAGCGGTTTGTGGCTTACCTGCCCGAGCCTGGCCGACATTGGTTTCAAATTCGCAGGCGGATTTACGGTTGCGTTTTCAGCCGGGATCTGCACTGGCGCGTCAGGCGAAATGAGGGGCCGGCGTTTCCAGCGGCGGGCTGATTCTCAAATCAAGCGGAGAGTGCCATGCTGGTGATTATCAGTGACACACATCTTTCCGATGGCTCCTCCGGCAAGACCGTCCACTCCGGCGCGTTCAGGATATTCGAGCAGGAATTGAGCGACATGGCTTACGACGCCTCAAAACGTACGGGCGGTCGTTACCAGCCGATCAAGGAATTGCACCTTCTGTTGCTTGGAGACATTCTGGATGTGCTCCGATCAACCCAATGGCTTGATAGTTCAGTCAGGCCCTGGGATGATTCTCAGAGCAAAGCCTTCAGCCACAAAATTGCATCCATCACAGAGAAAATCCTGTCGAATAACAGCGATTCCCTGGCTATTGTCAAGGGCTTCAAGGCCGGCCGGACAATTACGATTCCGCCTGCTACTCCGCAGGGGACGCCGGCCGAAGTCGGCTGGAACCTCGACGCGGAAGGGCGCGTCCCGGTCGAAGTCCACACTTACTACATGGTCGGCAACCATGACTGGTTTTATCACCTGCCGGGGCCGGCTTACGACCGACTGCGCCGCGATATCGTCCAGGCCATGGGGCTCGACAACTCCCCCGAGGTTCCGTTTCCGCACGACCCCGTAGAATTCGATCAATCGGAGGCTTTTAAACAGCTCGCGGAGGCTTACAGGCAACACGCAGTCTTCGCACGGCACGGCGACATCTACGATCCCGACAACTTCGACGGCGACCGGAATAAGTCTTCAATCGGCGACGCGATTGTGGTTGAGCTGATCGACAGGTTTTCACCTGCCGTCCGGGCGGCACTGGGCGCGGAAGCACCGCCGGCATTTATTCAAGGGCTGCGCGAGATTGACAATATTCGCCCGCTCGCCGACATTGCCGCCTGGATTGACGGCCTGCTTCGCCGCACCTGCCCCGATCCTATCGTGGCAAAAGAAGTGAAGAAGGTATGGAACCAGCTTGCTTCGGAATTCTTCCAGGTCCCATTCGTTAAGAACCATCCGAAGGTCAACAGAATGAAATGGGCTCAGGACCTCACAAGCGGACTATCGCTGAATATGCTGAGCAGGCTGGTGCGGAAGATTGCGCGGTTATTTCCTTCAACGGATCATCCAAATTACAGGAATGCGCTGCAGGAGACGGCGTTTCTCGACGGCAGTGCGCGCTGCATCGTTTATGGCCACACGCATCAATATGTGCTGGTGCCGCTCAGTGTTTCGGCCGTCCACGGCAGCACACTGAATCAGGTTTACATCAATTCAGGAACGTGGCGCCCCTACCACCAACTCGCAAAGTGGCATCCGCAGAATGAAGAATTTGTGCCCTACCAATTGATGACTTACCTGGCTTTTTACAGGGACGATGAACGAGGCGGGCGGCGATTCGAAAGCTGGTCAGGAGCCCTGGGCGAGTGACCCGTTCTGACCTGTAATGGTCAGGCTCGCAAGTTTTCTCCGGCCGAAACACGAACCGTTACTCATCGGCAGACCGGGCTGCACAGGCGATCCCCGCCGTCGAACTGCGAGTGTCAATCCCTCGCTCAAAGGCGCGCGTGTTGCATCGTCAAGGGATGAAGTCCGTGGAACTCCGGTGTTCAGGAGTCGCCACGGGCCAGCGTTTGGTCTTCGCAGGCGCACGGGTGCCGTCCCCCACACTGAGGACGGCTTCCCGGTCTTATGCGAACTTCCTAAAAGTAGTTCTGAGCGCTTTTATTTTTTCTTCTTTGGTGGAACGACAGCGTCTTTAAACGCCTTGGCAAGTCGGAACTTCACAACGGTCCTGGCCGGAATCTTGATGGGCTCGCCGGTCTGAGGGTTCCTTCCCATACGGGCCTTGCGGCTCGCCTTTACGGCTTTGCCCAGACCAGGAATGACAAATTGGCCACCAGTCCTGGTCTCCTTTTCCGCAAGCGCTGCGAGTTCTTCCAATACTCCGGCGGCCTGCTTCTTTTGCAACCCGGTTTTTTCCGCCAGGTGAGCCACAATCTGCGATTTCGTCATCATGGTAATCATCTCCTCTGCCGCTGTGCCTCAATGATCAAGAGTTATTGAGGCCGCGATTTGCCGAATTTATTTCATCACTGCCGGACTGTCAAGCGAACTCTTGCAAGCGCGCGGCTGCATGCTGTGGCGCACGAGACGAAAAATTTCTCTCACCGCGTGGCGCCGCACTGCCACCGCCGCTTCAAACTGAATTGCTGCCCGAAAGATGGAGCCAACCCCAGCCACCTTTCACGCTGCTGGCTCGTAACGTTACCGTCACGGCAACGCTTCCGGTTGGTCTGAATAGATTATCAGTATTCTCCGGCAATTCGCAACGGCGTTTCTTCGTGAAATACCTGCGGCAGGCGATCACCGCCCCGGTGGACGTCGTGGGCTGTCCCCATCGGCGTTCCGCCCCTCAGAAAAATCGGTTGCCTTGAAAGGGCCGGAATGCGGCTGCCGGGAATGATAATTCCGACCAGATTAAGGGGATCAGCCGGCGATATCTCCACAGTCGCACCTGTCGAGGCAGTGTTGCGAAGCGCGCGAAGGGATTCCACGGCAACAGGGAGTCCAAACTGCTCGCCCATGAAGCCATCCACAAAGCGTCCGCCGCGAACCTCCCCGCGGTCTTCCATGCGGCGAAGCACCTGCAGAAGTTCGCGCCATTTTACAGGCAAACTCTCGCGGACAGTAATTTCGCGGAAAACTATTCCATACCTTTCGAGAAGCACCTTGCAAACCGATTCCACTGCGCGCAGGCGGTTCTGAACTTCGCCAGGAAATAGCACTGACCAGCGGCCAGTGCTGTGGCGCGGCCGCGCAGTTCGTCCTCGCCCCCGGCCGGAACGGCGTTTCGGGTCAATCAGCGCCCGCAGATTGTCAAATCCGTCAGCCGTCACTTCTCCCGCCGCGACCAGTTCCCACAATGCGCTTTCAACTTCTGATTTCAAACGGCCGGTCCCGCGGGCGATATCGGCAAAGAATGAGGCCCCGCGCTGATCAAGGAATTCGAGAACCTGCCGTGCCGCATGACTGAAACCCTCCCGGTTGGTGTTCCCTTTTCGGCCGCACAAGTCGAGCCAATCCGCGTCCTCGCGCACGAAAAAAGCAATGGGCGCTGCGCTTGACGGGACGACGCGTGGAGCGCGCGCCGTGCCGTCGCCTCGAGTTTGCAGGATTGCAGGATGAGGCGATATTCGCCCCCATCCGACGGCTCCAGTCAGGCACAAACGGTCAAGCATGGCTGGATCGTAGTTCGTCACGCGCCGGGCCAGGATTTGTGGCTCCCAGGAACTTGCGGGGGCTTCGAAACCCTGTAACTGCCGAAGAACTTCCAGCAGACCGCGCTCGCCGTGCGCCTGTGTTCCCGGAGCCAGATGCTGCCAGCGCAATAGCCATTCCATGAATTGCGCGGGCGAAACCGGAGTAATCTGCGCGCGCAGCGTTCCGAGCGTCAGGCGATGGATCCGCGCGAGCAGACGCCGGTCGCACCACTCCTCGACGCCAGCGCTGGTAAACCGCCCGCGCAGCACCGCCCCGCCTGCCTCCAGCCGAAGCAACGCGTGCTGGATTTCCTCCGTGGGCAGCCCAAGCGTCCGCGCCAATGCGCTTGCGCTGATCGGACCGAGATGTCCCATCCAGCCACTGACCAGTTCGAAAATCGAATCCTCTCTCGAAGGCCGGGAGGCCTCCACGGCGGCGATCCTGCTTTCGAAGTGCGCACCTCGAAACGCAGACTCAAAAGTTTTTGCTTTCTCTGCCGCTACCCAGTAGATGGTTCCGTTGCAGATTGCACGGCCGGCGCGGCGCGTGGATTCAAGCTCGGTAAAGTACGAGACCCAGTCATTTCTCACCGGTCGTCCATCCGCCGATGCCGATACAGAAGCCTCAGGCAGCGCAATCAGAGTCTGAAGAACGTCCGCCAACTCGTCCGCGTCGCGCACGTCCGGCCAGGCTTCGTTGCGCACCTGACGGATCGCCTCCGGATCGAGTTGACCCACTTCGCGCAATACTGATTCCGGCAATGTCCGCCGCAGTTCGACAGCGCGCGCACGGCGCTCTTCAAGAGGCGCGTCGTCCAGGAAGGCGTAGGGATTGGCGTTCAGAATTTCGTGCGAAAAGACAGACGGCGCCGCAGTGTCCACGGCGTGGCACTCGATGAAGCCGCTCGAAATGTCTCGAAGGATGCGCTTCAAACCCTGAAGGTCCATCGCCTCAGTGAGCGAATCCTTCATGACTTCACGGACCAGGGGATGCTCAGGAATGCGAATGTCGCCGACAATATTCTCCTGGCAGGCTGCGGCCTCAGGAAACACAGCGGCCAGAAGATCATCCGCCTGCATCCTCTGGAGATAGATGGGCACTTTGCGGCCATGTCGGAACCGCAGCAAAGCCAGCGAACGGCCGGCATCCCAACGCCACCGATTATTGAAAACAGGTGATGCCAGGACAGCCTGTTCCAGCACAGACTGGACTGACTGGGCGCTGAGAAAGTTGAAGACCTCAGCAAGTGGAAAACTGTGCTGTTCGCCCAGCGAGAGGATCAAGCCATTGTCCGTGGCCGCCGCCTGCAACTCAAAATTGAAGGACCGGCAGAACCGCTTGCGCAGCGCGAGTCCCCATGCCTTATTGATCCGCCCGCCGAACGGAGCGTGGATGATGAGCTGCATTCCGCCGGCCTCGTCAAAAAAGCGCTCAGCAATAACCCTCCGTTGCGTTGGGACTGCACCCAGCGCGGACCTGCCCGCAACAATATACGAGATCAACTGCTCCGCGCCGGATTCATCAAGGCCGCATTCGTGGTTCAGCCAGGTAATTATTTCCGCACGGGAATCGCTCGCGCTGGACTGCGCATCGGCCATGCTGCTGACCGCTTCGCGCAGTTCGGCCACGTGTGCAGAAAGTTCCGCCGTCCGAGCCGGTGCCTCGCCTCTCCAGAAAGGAACATTCGGGGCTGCGCCGTGCGCATCCTCCACCAGCAGCCGGCTCCGCGAGGCCTCAACGCGATGGATCCGCCACGACGTGTTACCCAGCAGCATGATGTCGCCCGCCATGCTCTCTACGGCGAAGTCTTCGTCCACGGTCCCCACGACCGTTCCTTCCGGCATGGAGACCACGGAGAACAAGGCGCTGTCCGGGATTGCTCCACCGCTTGTAATAGCCGCCAATCGGCTCCCGCGTCGCCCGCGCAGACGGCCGTTAACCCGGTCGCGAACAAGCAGTGCCGAGTGCCGGCCGCGGCGGGTCGTGGTGCCTTCTGAAAGCATCGTGACCACCCCATCGAAGTCGGCGCGTGAAAGATTGCGGTAAGGAAATGCGCGGCGCACCAGGGCAAACAGTTCGTCTTCCTTCCACTCCTCACAGGCGCACATGGCTACAATCTGCTGCGAGAGGATATCGAGAGGCGCAGAAGGAATTTCAAGCCGGTCGAGTTCGCCGTGTCGGATGGCCCGCACCAGCGCAGCGCACTCAACCAGATCATCTCTCGTCATCGCAAACAGGCGGCCCTTCGGCACGGCACCGCGCCAGTGTCCGGCGCGGCCGATGCGCTGAAGGGCAACGGCAATGGAACGCGGCGAGTTGACCTGGCACACCAAATCCACTGTCCCGATATCAATGCCCAGTTCCAGCGAGGCTGTGGCCACCATCAGTCGCGCATCGCCGCACTTCAGTCTCTTTTCGGCCTCCAGCCGAAGCTTGCGCGAAAGACTGCCATGATGAGCAGCAACGGCTTGCTCCCCCAGCCGCTGTGCAAGATGATGCACCAGACGCTCCACAAACCGGCGCGTGTTGACAAAAACGAGAGTGGAACGGTGCTCAAGTGCAAGCTCTGCGATGCGATTGTAAACATCCTCCCACATCTCGTTGGTCGCAACAGGGCCGAGTTCCCCAGCGGGAACCTCTACGGCAAGGTCGATTTCACGCTGGTGACCCACATCGATCACTTTGGGAATTGCACGCGCCGATCCGGCCAGGAAGCGTGCGACTTCCTCTATCGGCTTCTGCGTGGCGGAAAGACCGATCCGAACGGGCACAGAGCGCCCTGGATTTACGCTTAGAATCAGCGCGTCCAGCCTCTCGAGTGAAAGCGCCAGGTGAGCACCCCGCTTGTCATCTGCGACTGCGTGGATTTCGTCCACAATCACAGTATTGACGTACTGGAGAATCCTTCGACTCTTTTCTGCGGTCAGAAGGATGTAAAGAGATTCCGGCGTTGTCACCAGAATGTGCGGGGGCCTTTGAAGCATGGCGCGACGTTCGGGCATAAGCGTATCGCCCGTGCGGACGGCAGACCGGATTTCGGGCAGAGTTATCCCGTGCCGCGCGGCAAGTTCTGCAATCCCCCGCAAAGGAATTTCGAGATTTTTGTGGATATCGTTTCCAAGCGCCTTCAGTGGCGAAACGTAAAGGACTTCCACGTGGGCGGGAAGCGCTCCTTCGAGCGCCTTGCGTACCAGCCGGTCGATGCAGGCGAGAAATGCCGCCAGCGTCTTCCCCGAACCCGTCGGAGCAGAAATCAGTACGTCTTTTCCCGCCACGATATGCGGCCAGCCTTCAGCTTGCGGTTCTGTGGGTTCGCCGAAACGTTGCGTGAACCAGTCGCGGACGAGCGGATGCGCCCATCCAAGCGCCTGGGCTATGTCAGCCATAATGAGATTCTAGTCTGGAACAGCAGGGAGGGTCTATGCGTGAAAGCAGCCAGCATTGAAAATTACTCCTGCCGACTCGGTTGAGTATCACGCATGCTGCACAACCGCCGGAAAACAATCGAACGGCTGTTTATCGACCTGCCAGTAAGGCATAAATTCGAAGCCAGGATTATCTTTCGCTGTGTAGTGAAGCGGCTGGCCCGGTTTTGGTCTTAACAACTCAATCAGGCTTTCCGGTTGCGATGAAGTTGCACCGGCCAGGTTGATCTGCGGTGCACCCACAGCAGCAAGCAAAATCGGCCCCCAGAGGACAGCAAAACGGTCACGGCCAGGGATCTGGTCCACACCGGTGTACCGCTGAATTCTCAGGTTAACGGGAAGCCTGAAAGTGATTGCGTCGGCTTTGGCCCAGGTCCTGTCCAGCACAATATAGCTGCCGGGACGACCGGCGGCAGCATGCCTGCCATTCACCTGGATCGTCATTTCCTGAGATGCCCATGACGGCACGCGCACCCGGATTTTTGCCCGAACCGGGCGCCTTGCAGCAAATTCGATCCGCACGTTGGGATCAAAGGGGAAATTGGTTGTCATCCTCAGGCTCAAGTCCTGTTCGGCTTGCTTCCACTTCAGCGTCGACGGCTCAAAAAGATTCACGTAAACGCCGTCATTCGCGATTGAAAAGATGTGCTCCGGCAGCGAGCCAATGAGGCGCGTGCCCTGCCCTTCGCAGCAGGTGTTGATCTCGGTGGGCTGCTCTTTCCGACCCGTCAGGAGCGCATGGTAGCGGAACCCGTCCGGACCGGCCTGATTAGCGAGAGCGACGTTGTAGATCGATTTCTCGATTTCAGTAACGTACTTTTCTTCGTCCGGATCAAGTTCGTGCAGGCGCTGATTCAGAAACGCCCAAAATGCATTTCCGCATAGCTCCTCGAGCTTCGCGTGCAGTTGGTAAGACCTGGGTGGGCACACGACGTACTCAATGATGGAAGTCGTGCCGCCGATGTTCTCCCATTTGTCGTGGAAAAGGTCCCAGCCGCCTTTAACGGCATTCAGATAACGGGGATCGCCTGTGGCGCAGTAAAGGTCCAGATACGCCTCGAGGTCAGTCAGCAGGTAACAATGAGGGCGATCATAGGGATATTGCCAGATCGCACGGTCATCCCGTGCGGCGAGTTGATCCAGCCAGAAGTTTTCCTGAAAGTATTGCTGGATGACCTGAATGTCCGCAGGTTTTCCCACCGGAGTGAAAAAGAGCCGGGTGTTGGCGATCATTCCCTGTCCGCCCTGGATAGCGAAGCGCATCATGTAAGGCAAATAGGAAGATCGATTGAACCAGTCATAGTATCCGCGAAGCAGTTCGAATGCCTTCCGGTTCCCCGCGTATCCCGCATCAATAAGTCCATGCGTCAGCCACGCGCGCGTATAAGCACCGCGTTCCGAGAAAAAGATCGTGTCCTCCGGATAAGCCATGATGTAACCGTCGGGCTGGCGGCATTCTGCGATTCCCTCCACCACTGCGTCGAGCCGTCGATGCAATTCGGGATGATTGATCCAGCGGAGGGTGTTCCCGGCTCCCATCAGGAACCGGCCCGCATTGGAACCCGCAAGGTCTTCTTCCCAGAATTTTGTCTTCGGCTTCGGTAAACCCGGCGGGTTGGGTCGTCCTGCGCGTTTGCGGAATTCGCGCAGCAGTTCATCGACGGTGTAGGAATTCAAGAGGTAGCGGATGTTATGCTCCATGGCGGTCTGGAAGATGCCGCCGTTCAGGACAACCCCGCTGTGCGGTTTTCGGGCTTTGTAAACCGGAGGCCGCCATGAATCAGCCGGAGTAACGTTGCCAGGATTGTTAATGAACACGCCCTCGCCTCCGGGGCGATCGCGGCGGGTAATCTGCGCTGCATCACGGCTGTTTCCATAAGCCGAGTCCACCGTCACGGGGCGGCCGGCGGCAATCTCCTTGCCTTGGGAGAAAACACTGATTTTCGCGAGGGCCAGGCGATAGCCGGCCGGGGAATCCGGCTGGTCGCGCCTGCCGACAATGTTCATCAGGCGCGTCGCGGTCAACCGTAGATAACGGCCACGCACACCCGCCGCCGCGTATTCCTGAATATTCCCTTGAGGATTCGGAAGGTCGGCGGCCGTGTGGTCCACGATCGCTACGGGGTGTTCAAAATTCGGAGAATCCGAAGCATCAATCCTGAATCTGACGGGAAAGCCTTCCCCGGCATAATATTCATCACGTCCGGGATAAAGCCGCTCATTGGCGGGGTAAATCTTGACTTTGTCAATCGGATAACTGCGGCCAAGGTCGATCTGGACCCACGTTCTTGCGTCCGGTCCGTGCGCGGGTTTTGACCGATAAGCGCGGTAAAAGCTCGCAGGCGTCGCGGCAATCCATTCGCCCCTGGGGGCCGGCACGACCTCGTTTTCTCTCACCGATGCCGACTGCGCTTTTGCAGAATTGCGGCCTACGAGCCCCGCACCTACAGAGACCGTGGCTTCTAAGAATCTCCTTCTGGTAATAGCCATGTTTGATACACCCCTTTAAGGATTGTCAAAGTAATCCATGCCCTTCATCCAGCAGTCGCGGACTGCCCAACCCGTCTTCGAAAACTGCTGGCAGTTGTGACCATGACCTGCGGGTCTTGCGGCATGAATCAGTTGTCCGCGACGGACCCCGTGCTGGGGGCAAGCAGGGGTTCGGCGGCATGCTCCGAGACCGTCTGGGACTTTCCGGCGCGGCGCCACTTCAAAAATGAATCCATATACGTGTAGAAGACGGGCGTGACATAGAGAGTCACTAGCTGGGCGAAAAGCAACCCGCCCACGACGCAGAGACCGAGCGGGCGCCTGGCGTCTGCGTCTGCGCCAAGCCCGATAGCGATCGGCAGCGTGCCGATCACGGCGCAGGCAGTGGTCATCATGATAGGACGGAATCGGATCATCGAACCCTGATAGGCCGATTCGCTGGCGGAGTAATTCCCTTTGCGCTCAAGCTCGAGCGCGAAATCAACCATCATGATGGCATTCTTCTTGACGATGCCGATCAGCATAATCAGGCCGACAAAGCCGTAAATATCAAGTTCCATGTGGAACAAAGAAAGGGTGAGCAGCCCGCCAAATGCCGCCGCCGGCAGCCCCGTGAGGATCGTGATGGGGTGAATGTAACTCTCGTACAGAATGCCTAAAACAATGTAGATGACCACCACCGTCATGATCAGCAGTATTCCCATGCCGGTAAGGGATTGCTGAAACGCCTGCGCTGTGCCCTGAAAGCTGGTAGTTATGGAGATGGGCAGCATCGATTTAGCAAGATTCTCTACTTCGGTCACTGCCTGGCCCAGGGCCACGCCGGGCGCCAGATTGAAAGACATGGTCACCGAGGGAAGTTGCCCGCTGTGGTTGACCGTCAGAGGGCCGACGCTGGTGACGAACTTTGAAACGGCGCTGAGCGGAACAAGCTGGCCGGTGGAGGAGTGAATGTAAAGCTCCGACAGCATATTCGGGTCGCTCTGGAAGCGCTTTTGGACTCCCAGAACCACCCAATACTCATCATTTGAAGTGTATATGGGAGAAATCTGGCGCTGACCATAGGCGCTATAGAGGGCATCCTCGACCTGCTCCGGCGTCACCCCCAGCGCAGCGGCTTTGTCCCGGTCAACAACCACGTTGGCCTGGGGATTGTGAATCTGGAGATCGCTTGTGACATCGGTGAGGCCCGGCAGGGCCTTCATCTTGGCCTCGAACAACTCTGCGTACTTATAAAGCTGATCGGTCTGCGGACTTGAGAGTGTGAATTGATAGAGGCTCTTGGTGATCTGCCCGCCAATGCGGATGGCAGGAGGATTCTGCATGAAGACGCGAATTCCAGGGACCTTGTTCAGCTTCGGCTGCAGTTCCTGCATCACATCGTCGATGGTCATGTGATGTTCGTAGAGCGGGCGGATCCACCGCACTACCCTGTCGAGCACCGGAACGCGGCCGTAGCGTGCCACGATGCGGTCGTATGCCGGGCTATCAGTCCATGGACGGTCAGGCCGGTCTTTCAAATGGAGGAACGCTCGGCCATTGTTGAGGCCGGTGTCGTTTGAATCGCTGATGCCTGAAAAGAATTGGACAACGTTCGGGTCATTATAGAAGATTTTGTTAATGGCCGCCTGGTGCGTCTTCATGGCGTCAAAGGAGATTCCCTGAGTGGCTTCGGTTGAGACTGCGATCTCTGAAAGATCATCCTTGGGAAGGAAACCCTTCGGAATCACCCAGAATTCCCAAGCCGTCCCCACCAGCACCAGGAAGCCGAAGACCATCACCAGGACGCGATGCCTGAGCGCCCAGCGCAGGCTTGCGCCGTACCATTGGAGCGAAGTCTCAAGGATGTTTTCCAGCGTGCGGTACAGCCAGCCGCGCTGCTTTTCATGCTGAGGGCGCAAATACCGCTGGCACAGCATCGGGCTGAGCGTGACAGAAACAAACCCGGAAACCAGAACGGCGGAAATGATCACCACGGAAAATTCGTGGAGCAATCGCCCGAAAACGCCCGGCATGAAAAAGATCGGGAGAAAAACGACGGCCAGCGAAAGGGTCATCGAGAGGATTGTAAAGTTAACTTCCTTTGACCCATCCAACGCGGCTTCGAGCGGCGATTTTCCCATCTCCATGTGGCGGACGATATTCTCCAGCATGACGATGGCGTCATCCACGACGAAGCCCACCGAGAGCGTCAGCGCCAGCAGAGACAAGTTATCCAGGGTATAGCCAAAAAGATACATCACGGCGAATGTGCCGATGATCGCCATCGGCAGCGCCAGGCTCGGAATCAACGTGGCGGAAGCGTTGCGCAGAAAGAGGAATATGACAAGAATCACCAGAAAGACGGCCAGCATCAGCGTGAACTTGACGTCGTTCACGGAGTTGCTGATCGGGACCGACCGGTCATATTCAATCGAAAGCTGGATGGATGGCGGCAAGATCGTGTAGAAGCGCGGAAGAAGCTTGCGGATGTCCTTAACAATGTCGATGGTGTTTGTGCCCGGCTGCCGCAAGACCGAAAGCATGATGCCGGGAACATTGTTGATCCAGTTAGCGACATATTCATCCTGCACCCCATCCGTTACCGTCGCCACCTGATCGAGCCGCACCGGGGCCCCGTTGCGGTACGCGACAACCAGCGGGCGGTAGTAGGCGGCGTCGGAAAGCTGGCCGTTTGATTGGATATTGTAGGCCCTGTTCCTGCCAAACAGGGTGCCCATAGGCAGATTGACGTTGGCATTCTGAATTGCCTGCGCAACCTGGTCGATTCCGATCTGGCGGACGGCAAGCTCCTGGGGATTCAGATGGACGCGCACAGCATACTTGGCTTCGCCGCGGACATCAACCTCTGCGACCCCGGGAACCATCGAAAGTTGCTCTGCAATCAGGTCCTCGGCATACTGATCGACCACATATAGCGGGAGCGTTGGCGAGGTTACAGCCAGCAGAAAGATCGGCTGATCGGCCGGATTCACTTTGCGAAAAGTCGGAGGGTTGGGTAAGTTCGCCGGAAGCTGGCGGCTTGCGGCGGAGATGGCCGTCTGCACATCCAGTGCCGCGGAGTCAAGGTCCCGGCTGAGGTCAAACTGAAGCGTGATCTGCGTGTTGCCTAACGAACTGGTCGAGGTCATCGAATCGAGGCCGGCAATCGTCGTGAACTGCTTCTCAAGCGGAGTTGCGACGGTTGAAGCCATGGTCTCTGGGCTCGCACCGGGAAGGCCGGCGGAAACCTGGATGGTGGGGAAATCCACGTTCGGCAAGTCACTGACCGCCAGGTCGCGATAGCCAAGGATCCCAAAGAGGAGGATGGCCAGCATCAGAAGGCTGGTCATCACCGGCCGGCGAATAAACGGTTCACAGAGATTCATGAGACCCCGCCCTTATCCGAGCGGCTTGGTAAAATAAACTTTGCTTCCGGGGACAAGTCGCACTTGCCCGTCTGTCACCACGGTCTCGCCTTCAGCAAGCCCCTGCAACACGACCGTTTGGCCGTTCACAGAATTTCCGACCCTGACTTGCCGCACGTCCACGGTCTTGTCCGGCTTCACAATAAACACGTAATCTCCACTTTGGCCGGCTTGCACGGCTTCAGACGGGACCGCAAGCACATCCTGCTGCTCGCCAAGGTCCAGCGTGACGTTGCAAAACTGGCCGGGCCAGAGATGATGGTCGGCGTTTGTAAACGTGGCCATCAGTTGTATCGTGCCGGTGGCAACGTCAACGGCGTTGTTGATGAACGTCAGCGTTCCGGTCTCTACGCCGGCGTCGCCCGCAGGCTTGGCTCGCACGCGAAGACGCGAACTGGCCATGGCTCTCTTGACAGGCTCGAGATACTGCTGCGGAACCGAAAAATTAACGTAGATCGGCGAGACCTGATTGATGACCACAAGCACGGGGGCATCATTGGCCTTCACTGCGGCTCCGGGTGCGACGAGTTGCGCCCCTGTTACCCCGCTGATAGGAGCGTAGATATCACAGTAGGAGAGTTGGATTTTAGCCGTCCGGACCGCAGCTTCGTCGGCCCGTACCGTGGCCTGGGCTGCGGTTGAAGTCGCGAGCGCCTGATCGTACTGCTCCGGCGAAACAATACCTTGCTTATAAAGTTGCTCGCTGCGCTGAAGCTCCACCTGGCTGAGCTGCGCCTGTGCCCTGTCCCTGGCAAGCGCCGCTTCTTCTTGTGCAAGAGCGGCAAGGAAAGGGTCCTTATCAAGCGAAACCAGCAGGTCTCCCTTCTGCACAAACTGGCCCTGCCGGTAATGGACTTCCTTGACGACTCCAGCCACCTGCGATTCCACCGAAACACTCTGGAACGCCTGGCCGGTACCGATGGCGGTCAGCTGCACGGGGACCGTGGTCCGCGTGACTCTGGCCACGACGACTGGAACTGCGGCCGCGTCCTTCGGCCTCTCGATTGCTCCGCTGGTGGTCGATCCTTGCGCAGGAGCGTCGCCACCCGAACAGCCTGCAAGAATCAATACAATTAACAGGGAAAAAGGCGCAAAGATCTTACCTGATTTGGTCATTCGTCCCATCATTCTGGCTTTCGGAACAATTATCACACATTTGCTTCCTCGCCTGAAGTTGTCGATCGGCAGAGTGGCGGCAGCAGGTGTGATTCGGCAGGTCCTATAGACTTTCTGACCTGACCACATTGTTCAGGCCGCACGCCGGAAGAACTTCACATATTCACGTGTCTCTGCTGTTGGGGGGCATTCTAGACCGCTCCGGTGCGAAATTGCTCGATGATATAGTCCGACGTGCGAAGAGTGAAAGCGATAATCGAAATCGTGGTGGTCTTGTCTGTACAGTTCAGGAAAACTCCGGCGTCACAAACGAAAAGGTTCGGAACATCGTGCGTCTGCCCGAAGCGGTTGGTGACGGATGTTTTCGGATCATTCCCCATGCGACAGGTGCCGGTTTCATGCAAACTGTAGCCGGGAAGCTCGGGATGATCCGCCGCGCCCCAGATTTCACCGCCCGCCGCGCGAATCACCTCCGCGCAAACCTGTTTTGAGTGCTCCCACATCTTGAGCGCGTTGTCGTCCCACTGAAAATGAATCCGGACTGCAGGCCGTCCGTAGGCATCTTTCACTTCAGGATCGATGTCCACGTAATTCGTATCAGAACGCAGCGTCGGCGCCTGAACGGTGAAACTGATCGGCGTGGGATAATAGCGCTTGATGTTGCGCTTAAATTCCGTGCCGAAACCTTCGAGACGGCGATAGTACCACGGAAACTCTGAGCAGCCTCCGCCCGGGTAAACCGAGTAGCCGCGGATAAAGCTTTCCTGATGCGGATTTTCCAGGTTCTGCCAGCGCGGCATCCAGGCAATGGTGCTGGCGGAAACATTATCAGGAAAGCTAGGCTGGCCGAGCAGTTGCGGGAGATAGCCGTAAGCGGAGGTCCCGTAAAGGTGGTCGCACAAATTGCGCCCAAGTTGCCCGCTCGAGTTGGCGATCCCCGTGGGCCAGTGGCGCGATTTCGATAGCAGCATGATATGCGCGCTCTCGATGCACGAGGCGGCCATCACCACGGCCCGGCCGTACACTTCCACTTCCTTGCGCGTCAGCCGGTCCACATACGCCACGCCACGCGCGCGGCCGTTTTCATCTACAAGAATTTCTCTGGCCAGCGCATTGGTGCGCATTTCAAGCTTCCCGGTCTTCTCCGCCAGTGGAAGAAAGAAATATGGAGACGAGAAGAACGAGCCGATATCGCAGCCTTCCGTGCAATTGCCGCAGTAGTGGCATGGCGGGTGACCCGCATGCGCAACCGTCAGTTGCGCTATCCGGTCAGGCAGATACGGGACTCCGACCTTCTCGCAGCCGCTTTGCAGGATGTAATCGAGGCAGCGGAACTTCATCGGCGGCAGGTAGTGGCCGTCCGGGTTCGAAGGCCTGTTCTGGACCGTACTGGCCACTCCGATCAGTTTTTCCGCGCGTGTGTAATAAGGAGCAATCTCTTCATAGGTCACGGGCCAGTCAACGTCATAGCCGTCCCTTTGCGCCGCCTTGAAATCGATGTCTCCGAAGCGCGCTGATGAGCGCCCCCAGAAATTAGTTTTCCCGCCCACGGCATAACATCGCGGCCACATCCATTGCGTGCCGGGCGCTGTCGTGTATGTGATCTCGTGTTCCCAGACGCCTTGGACATATTCGTTGTCCATATAGCCATAGGATTGCGCCCGTGTGCGCGGATCACCGAAGCCCCGGAACTTCATGTCGTAGGGCTGGCGGTGATTGCGGAAATCCTTCGCTGGATCGAGCCTTCGGCCGGCGTTGAGCGCCAGGACGCTAAGCCCCGCTTCGGTAAGCGCCTTGATCGCTGTACCCCCGCCTGCTCCCGTGCCGACAACGATGACGTCGTAAACTTTCCTCGCCATGTCAGGCCTCTTCTGCGTCCGCTGTGATTGGGGCAGATTTCAGAACTTTGCCGGCGGCAACTGCCGGTGCTCAGGGTCGCCTTGATGGGGGCACCCGGGAGATTCCGAGTAGAGTTTAAGACCCGGATAGTCGAGCGCCTCAAGCCCGACTCTGGAGGTGTAATATCCCATCACAGTGTACTCCCGCACAAGTTCAAAAAAAGCGCGCCCGTCTTCCTCGCCCTGCCGGTATCGGTCCTTGTATGCAAGGCGTCCGAGCATTTCGGTCTGCTTCTCGGGCGCAAGATCAAGAAAACGGTTTCCATCAATCCGTTCGGCTTCGGCGTCAAGCCACGTGAGCCCAAGCCGGAATGGATACTGGATACTCGCATCGTGTGCGGCCATGAAGTCGATGAATTCCGCAACGCCGGCATCCTTGGCGCCCGGCGTACCATCATTGGGAATAATCAGGTCAGTTAACCGTTCGACGGTCGCGTATTCGTGCGGAGAGAAAAACTGCGGAGAATATGCCGATGGCCGGGGCTGAACCTTGCCGCCATTCACATGGTCTCCGCAGGCAAAGGCCCATCGCGAAAAACCCGGAAAGGCGCTCGCCCCTGCTGCTATCGCCATCGCACGTAACACTTCCCTTCGATCCATCCCCTGGCCCGCCACGGTGCCCCCTATTGGGTCCTTGCATGCCCGACCGGTTTGAGCTGCTCAGACTCTTCCGGAAAATTTTCATCGGTCTTTTCTTTACGACCCGTCGCAAAAATACACCCATCCACCCGAGGAATGCAACCGAGAATGTTCCAACGATCGGACATTCCATCAAAAATACGCCTCAGATTCGTCCTCCGGCTCTGTTACACGCTCACTGAAAAAAAGAGGCTCCAGGGTTGGATGGGTGGACGGCCGCGGAATGAGGAAAAACCTGGAGACGATAGAAGCATGGCTGGTGGACCTGAGGGGATTCGAACCCCTGACCCCCTGGTTGCAAACCAGGTGCTCTCCCAACTGAGCTACAGGCCCGATTATAGCGGTCTCAATTGATACTGCCCGGTAATTCACAAATCGTCAAGTGGCCCTAACGATCGGGCTATTTCGGCGGATTCAGGACGAACCTCTGCACTCGCCAGTTCAGCAACTCCCCGACGAACAGCACGTTTTCCGACGGGCAGGCGATCTGATGCACCCAGCCGAATTCGCCCGGCTGCTTACCCGCCCTGCCGAACACACCCAGAATGTTGCCGTTCAAATCGAGCTTGTAAATATGGCCAGGCCGCGAATCTGAACTGTAGATCACCTGGTGCGGTCCGGGCTTGATGCACAAAGCCCAGGGCGCGCCAACATTGGTCCGTTGGGCGATGAAGTTTCCATCCGGATCAAAAATCTGGATCCGATTGTTCTCGCGGTCGCCGACGTAGAGCCTACTCTGTGCGTCCACGACAATTGTGTGCGGCGTGTGGAACCGGCCCGGCGCCGTACCGCGCGTTCCCCACTCTTTCAGCTTGTTTCCGAATTCGTCGTATTTTACGACGCGCGAGTTAACATACCCGTCGGTCACGGAGATGTCTCCCATCGAATCAAAAGCCACGTCCGTTGGGCGATTAAACTGCCAGTCGGGAGGCGCCGGTCCGGGTTGGCCGGGCAGCAGGTGGCTTACGGGCTCGGGCCGGCGGCCCAGCACCATCTTCAAGTGCATCCCCGTAGGATCCAACTCGATCACCGTATTCGAGCCTTCGTCCGCGCACCAGATGTTATCGTTTTTATCAATTTTGACGCTTTGGGCAAAAACAAACTCACAAAGACCTTTGCCGATTGTTTGCAGATAATCTCCTTTGGGATCGAACTCCATCAGGCGGTTTTTTGGCCTCGGTTGTAAACAAGAATGTCGTCTTTCGAATTCACTGCAACGCCTGCCGCTTCGCCCAGGTACATGCCCTGCGGGAGCTTAAGGAAGTTCGCATCAGGTTTATACGCGATCTCGGGGGCCCGCAACTGCTGGGCCAAAGCGGTCGCGGGCAGGAGCAGCAACCAAACCGGTAATTTGTATTTCACAAGAGCCTCCGCGACTACCCTTAATGACCCATAAAGCTGGCATTCGTCTATTTCAACTCGCTTGCCAGCAGTTCTGTCAGCCTCTGCCAGGCGCGCTCAGCCTGCGGTTGGTTATAAACCGGGCTGTCGGGCACGGTCCAAGAGTGGTATGCGCCTTCATAAACCTCGCTCTTATAGCGGCCGCCCCAGTCCTTAAGCGCCTGATTGAACTTCTCGATGGCCTCAGCGGGCATGCTGCGGTCCTCGACAGCGTGGGCAAAATAGAGTCGTGCTTTGATGCGATGCAGAATAAGGTGCGGACTGGTTGGAGAGTCCGAATAAAGCCCGCCGCCGTGGAACGACGCGGCCGCGGCTATCCTTTCGGCACGGGCAGCAGCCGTGCGCATTGCCATTGCGCCCGTGAAGCAATAACCGACCACGCCCATCGGTCCCCCACTCACGAAACTTTGTGCTGCGAGAAAATCCACATAGTCGCCCGCATCGCGTTCCATTGCTTCCGGAGTAAGCGGCCCCATCAATTCCGCAAAGCGCTTCTTCGCCCGCTCCTGGTCCGCGCGCCAGTCAAAGTCAATCAGCGGCGGGCGGCCGGTGCGGTAGAAGACGTTGGGCATCAGGACGGTGTAACCTTCACCGGCCAGTCGCCGTGCCATCTTCCGGTGCGATTCCCGGATGCCGCCGATGTCCGTCAGGTGGATCACGCCTGGCCTCTGCACGCCGTCCTCATGCCTGTAGAGGACTGCATCGGCCAATCCATCGTGCATGCGAACCTCAATATCCTCTTCGATCATTTTCCCTCCGTGTCTGTAGATGGATGTTTGCGCATACGACGGACGCAAGCATCCGAGTCTCCTCGCTCTTAGGCGATGGTGCCCAGGCCTTTTGCGACAACCGCGAAATTTAATCCCGCCGAGGGTGGAAAGCTCAAGTCATCATCGCGAATCCCACCTTGACGACAATCAGCAGGACCCATGCCCCGAAGTAGATCATAAAGATATGCCCCGTCCTCACGTTTCCCCCGACAACACGGGACAAACCGATGGCAAGCAAAATCAGAAACCATACCGTGAAGAGATCAAGAGAACTCGCTAGCGCAAAAGCTGCGTGCGACGTGGTGAGAGGATTCAGGAAAAATCCCAGGTTCGACGGCGAGGGAGTCTGCGGATTGAAAGCATCGGGATCGCCGAAAATCATAACGGCAAGAGCCATCATGGCACCCAGAATATGGGGAAAATACGCATAGCACGTGGCGGAAAAAACCGGCTTGAAGCCGGCTCGCTCGCCGAAAAATCCATTCAAGATCAGCAGGCCGAATCCGGCAATGATCAGAACAATAAATGGTACGCCCACAATTGCGGCAGCCCTCACGACGATACTTCCGATCGCCGCACCCTTTTGAATCGCCTGATTCAACTGTTCGGGGTCCATGTTGGCGGCCTGGCCGCCTTGTGTCAGCGTGTGCATGGCAATTCGGACCATGCCGATTTTCGCAAGCATCACCTCCACAACCGCAACGGAAGCGACAATCAGCAGCACCAGTGGCGCAATAAAGTCCGGCTTGCGGGCAATGTCCTTGAAGGTATCATCAGGTTCGATGAAGACGCCGACCACGCGTGCGAGAATCCGCTTGGAAGGCCGAACCTGCTGAGCATCGGGCCGGACATCAACCTCCGCCATAAGGCCTCCTGAGCAGGACGTCTTCCTGCAAGAATCCGCCTTGCCTCCGCAGCAGCGCAATTGAAATTGTCTTGAGACTCTGAAGGGAACCTGGCGCCAGAAGCGCCCGGATCGAAAGCTCGCCGGCGCGGTATTTCCCGCCGCCTGCCCACGCAATCAATCGTGGATGGCTGCGTCGAGGAAGGCGCGGAGCTTGCGGCTGCGAGACGGATGGCGCAGTTTGCGCAGCGCCTTGGCCTCAATCTGCCGGATGCGCTCGCGCGTGACGGCAAAACTCTGGCCTACCTCTTCAAGGGTATGCTCGCTGCCGTCATCAAGCCCGAACCGCATCTTGATCACTTTTTCTTCCCGGGGAGTGAGCGTCTTCAGCACAGATTCCGTCTGCTCTTTCAGATTGATGTTGATCACCGCTTCGGCAGGCGAGATGACTCCGCGGTCCTCGATGAAGTCCCCGAGGTGCGAATCTTCCTCTTCGCCAATCGGGGTTTCAAGCGAAATAGGCTCCTGCGCGATCTTCAGGACTTTGCGGACCTTTACCACCGGGATGTCCATGCGCTTGGCGATTTCTTCCGAGGTCGGCTCGCGCCCGTATTCCTGCACCAGTTGGCGAGAAGTGCGGATTAATTTGTTGATGGTTTCAATCATGTGGACGGGGATGCGGATGGTGCGCGCCTGGTCGGCAATGGCGCGGGTGATGGCCTGGCGGATCCACCACGTGGCGTAGGTGGAAAACTTATATCCCCGCCGGTATTCAAACTTGTCCACGGCCTTCATCAGGCCGATGTTCCCTTCCTGAATCAGATCAAGGAACTGAAGGCCGCGGTTGGTGTATTTCTTGGCGATGGAGACTACCAGCCGAAGGTTGGCCTCGATCAGTTCGCGCTTTGCCTGTTCGGCTTCCTGCTCACCGGCCAGGATGGTCTGATATGTCCGACGCAGTTCCGCGGCGGAAGCCTGGTTCCCCTCCTCAATTTCTTCGAGCCGCCCGCGCACCTGCCGGAGTTCCTTCTTGAGTTCCTTGCTTCCGTTGCTTCGCGCGCTTTCCAGGCGCTTTTCGAGGCGCTGGGCTTCGCGCTCAATGGGTCGGACTTCTTCCGCAGCCTGGCGGATGCATTCAATCAGCCGTTTGCGCTCAGAGTGAGTGAACTCAATCGACCGGAACAGCTTTGAAATCATGATCCGGTGTCTGTAGACGGCCAGGGTAAGCCGGCGAAAATCCTTGCCGCGGCGGCTGCGCGGGAAAGAGTCGCGTTTGGCTTTCAACTGCATCAGGCGCTTGTTCAGCCGCTCCATCTCGTCGATGGTGGCGATCAGTTCCTTGGCACGCTCGGCCACGCGCTCTTCGGTCAGCTCTTCGTCGTCAAAAACCACAATTTCCTTGATCGATCGCTGTCCCTTTTTCAGTTCCTCCCGAAGCTTGAACATTTCCAGGATGACGATCGGCGAGCGCGACAGGGCTTTGAACACCTTACGCTGTCCGCGCTCGATGCGCTTGGCAATCTCGACTTCACCCTCGCGCGTCAGCAGAGGGACCGTGCCCATTTCGCGCAGGTACATTCGGACAGGATCGTTGGTCTTGTCGAGCGCGCCCGGAGTCAGGTCCAGCTCAACATCTTCACCAGTCTCCTCGTCGCCTTTCTCGAGCAATTCATCCGATTTCGCCCTGGGAGACTCCAGAACTTCAATGCCTGCGTGATCAAACATCGAGAGAAGATCATCCAGGTCTTCGGCGGAGTGGACATCTGAAGGAAGGAGGTCATTCACCTCGTCGTAAAGCAAGTATCCTTTTTCCTTGCCGAGCGTAATCAGCTTTCCAACCTGGTCGTATTTATCGTCGAATGCCAAAGCTTCCGCCTCCGTTCAGGAGCAATCTCGGGATTGGGCCACAAGCCCTGAGCGAGAGAAACCTGATGCCAACCGAGAACGATTCCTTCCGGACATAATCTATAGTGGAAAAACCAGCCTTTCAGCAAGTTTTTCCCATGCCAATTAGATGTAATACTATACTATTTCGTTAGAGTTTTGTTCCCGATTTCTAAGGTTTCCCTTATCCTCGCTAATTCTTTCAACAAAAATACCTTATTCTGATTCAACGCCGCAAGCCGCGTCCAATCCTGCTCTTTGCCGGCGGCGTCGATTGCGGGATTGAGGGCACTTAATTCGCGCTCGATTTTCCTCCGGCGCAGGGCATCGCAAAATCTTATCGCATCCTCGCGGCTTGGGATGTCCTCTGAAGCCAGCAAACACTCATGGAGCAGTTGCCGGCCCTCGGAATTCAGGTTCTCACTGAAACTATGGATATCGACCGTCTCACCGGAATTCCTGACTTCCAGCAACCTGGTGAAGATTTCTTCAGTGACAAGCCCGCTCAGGATCCCGTCCGATACAAGCCCGGGAAGAAGTTCATCCATAACCTCAGGCTCCTCGATAAAGGCCCGCAGCAGCTTGCGCTCCGCAGGCGAAGCCTTGAATTCCGTCGGCCTCCCTGCTATCTCAGGTCGGCGCTCCACCGCTGCTCGCTTCAGTTCTTCGCGGAGCAGCCGGTCGTCCAGCATGGCGCGCACGGCCAGGCGACCTGTCATTTCGCTGCGCAAGATACTATTCGGCATCCGCGCCAGGTACGGCAGAACGGCATTGGCCACGGCCAGCTTCCCTTGCGGGCTTTTCAGGCCATGCACACTGATGGCACGGTCCGTCAGATAATCAATATACCCAGGCGCCTCCGCCAGCAGCCGGCGGTATTCCGCCTCGCCACGTTTCCGGATAAATGAGTCCGGGTCGAGTCCGCCCGGCAGCGCCAGCACTTTGACCTCGAACCCCGCTTCAAGCAAGGCGTTAAGTGACCGCTCGGTCGCAGCCATGCCGGCGGAATCCGGGTCGTAATTGACGACCACTCGGCGCGAATAGCGCCCCAGAAGCCGAATCTGAGCATCCGTCAGACTTGTCCCGCAACTGGCGACGACGTTTTCAATCCCGCAGGAATCTACCGCGATGCAATCCATGTAGCCTTCCACCAGGATCGCGTAATCCTGCTTGCGTATCGCCTTCCCGCCGCTGTCCAGGTGATAAAGGACGCGGCTCTTCGTGTATATCGGCGTTTCAGGAGAATTCAAATACTTCGGCTGGTCGTCTCCGAGCGTCCTGCCGCCGAACGCGATCACCTTGCCGCTTTCATTTGCGATAGGAAATATGACTCTGCCTCGGAAGCGGTCAAACAGGTGGCTGCCTGCACCATCGCGCAGGACGAGCCCCGTCTTCAGTAATAGATCTTCGCTGAACCCCAATGAATTCAGGTGCCGGGTGAGCGCCTGGCCGTCGCGCGGCGCATAGCCAAGAAGAAACCGTCCAATCACTTCGTCTTTCAGCCCGCGATCGAGCAGATATGCTTTAGCAGCGCGGCCCTCACTTGTGCCGGTCAGTTGGGTAGCATAGAACTTCGCGGCGATTTCATGGATTTTGTAAAGCGCCGTTCGTTCCTGCGACCTCGAATCGTTTCCAGCCGGTCCGGTCTGGGTCAGCCGGATGCCGACCTTATCCGCCAGGCGCTCCAGGGCTTCAGAGAACGTCACGTTGTCAATGAGCATGATGAATTTGAAGACGTCGCCGCCGGCACCGCAGCCGAAACAATGGAAAATCTGCTTGCCAGGATGGACTGCAAAGGAGGGAGTCTTTTCCTGGTGGAACGGGCACAGGCCCATCATGTTTGCGCCGGCTTTGCGGAGCTGAACATATTCGCCGACGACCTTGACGATGTCAGCCGCTGCGCGAACGTCTTCCACCTGGCTCATGGTCTTTCAGAAAAACGTCTTTGCGCGCTCAGGTAGAACTGAATGGCGAGCGCATCGACGTGCTTCCCAATTTTACCCAAACACCGGACGCAAATGAAGTCCTGAAGCACAGCCTGCTACGGAACCACCAGCAGTTTTGAGGAAGGCTTTTGGAACTCGTCGGATTTGAATTGGCTCCGAAGCAAGTCAAGGAAGGCTCGGCCCTTCGGCCGGCCGTTCGTGCGAGTTGCACCCAATTGAGTAAGGAAAATGAGTGCGTCTCGAATCTCGCTGTCACGCAGCGACTCGAAGGCCGGATCACGGCCCCCTGCTTTTTTGTAATCTTCGATTGCGACTTTCAGGGAGTCATAGATTCCGCGCTGCAGCAAAGAATCCGGGGGATTCTCATAATAAATTCCGTTCGAAAGCGTTTGATAAGTCTCCGCAAGCGCCTTAAGGCCGGCGATTGCATCCGAATCGGTGGCGGCCGCATTATCTCGCGCATACAGGCAGATGGCATAGCCAAGCGCAAGAATGAGGTGTTCGTGCCCTGCGACAAAGGATGAAGCTATATGGTTGTCGGCAAAAGGGACGCTCGCCCAGTCAACTTCCCGCCGCCCGTGTTCGTGCCGGCGGCTTTCAATCAGATAAGGGCAGTCCGATGGGCAGTCGATCGTCACTTCACGCTCGGTCCCGCAACAGACTGTGCAGATGTTCTCCGCCTTCGCCGGACAGAAACGCTTCGCCTTCCGCCTTTTGCAAATGGGGCAAACCAAGTGCTGCTTCCTTGTGCGTGATTTGCCGCCGTCGGAGGCGGCTTCAAATCATTCTATGCATTTCCCAACGCTGTGGCAAATCCAAGGTGGCCCTGGTATTGGAAGGGTACATCGTATCCCCCCTGTAGGGTTGAAGTGTCTTAGTTCTCGGAAGAGAAGGACCCTCCGAATGCTCGCCCACACCCGCCAGCATTACATCAAGGCGGCACAAGGCGCAAATTAGAAGGCGGGAGCCGCAAACGGCCCCCGCCGAACACTTCTCAGAGGTTGAAAATCATGCCCAGCGCACCCACTGCTTAAGGCTCCGAGTCGCTGCCGGTCAGCCGGGTTGCTGTTGCATTGGCACAGGCGCTCAGGTAGTTGGTCCCCGAGGTGTCGAAGAATTTCACTTCGGCCCCGGTTTCTGACCAGTTGTTGTTATCACTCATGGTGATGTTCTGCAGGATCTTCTGCGTTCCAGCCTTGATCGGGGTGTTCAGCACATCGTTATAGATAAACGCCTCGATCACGGCGTTGTAGGTATTCTGGCCGGTTGATGTCCAAAAACCGTGGCCCGGCGAGCGCGCTCCAGCCAGTGTCGGATTGTTCGTGGCTTCCGTAAAGGCGCCATCGCGTCCGAAAGTGAGCAAAGACCAGAAGGGGGGGGTTTTGTGCGAACGTTGAGCAGTCATACAAGGTGACCCCGAGGCAAGAAAAGAAGCACTACAAGCGGCGCAGCGTGCGCGCGAGCTCGATCCTCTGAACGTGACGTACCAGGCGCTCTCCTCTCAGATCGCTTTTGCAGCCGGGGACCATGCGGCGGCCGAGGAGCACGCACGCCGGGCGATCGAACTCGATCCCGAATTCTGGATCGGCTATATGCAGTTCGGCCAGGTGCTGGAACGGTTGGGCGAGACGGAACGGGCCATCGAAGCGCTGGAAACCGCCGCGCGGTTCAGCAGCGGCAACAGCAAACCCATCTCCCTGCGCGGATACATTCTGGCGAAAACAGGCCGGAGAAAAGAAGCTCAAGAGGTCATGAAGGTGCTCGAAACCGCTTCGCGTGAGCGATACGTTCCACCTTATGCCTTCGCCCTGATCTGCGCTGGCCTTGGTGAAACGGATCTCGCCCTGGAGTGGCTCGAGCATGTCGTCGAGGCGCACGACGTCCATGCAGTTTTTCTTACGAACGATCCTAAATGGGATTTCTTGAGGCACAACCGGAGGTTCGCCCAGGTCCTGAATCGTTGCGCTTTTGCGACGCGCCGGACTGGTTAGCCCCTCTCTTAGATTTTCCGGAGTGCTTCCGCCGGATGCCCGTCCGTTGAAAACCGGCTGAAGTCAGGCAACGTGCGCGACCATTGGTTCCCCGTTGGCATCTGGAACTACCCTCAGGCCGGAGCCCCACACGACCTGCCTTCCGCCGGCCTGAGCGCAAAATGTCCTCCATGCCCTTCCGCGATTGGCAGCCGCGCGGCACGCTGGCGGAATGGCGAAGTTAGCTTTGCGAATTAGAAGAGACCAGCAGTTCCGCCGCCTGCTTCAAGCGGTTATGGAGATCGGCCACGCTGCCTGCAATGGTCTTACGCTGTTCTTCAAGACCGGTGCTGGCAATCTGTGCAAGCTGCTGACGGTAAGACTCAAGCGAAGCCTTCATCAGTTCGTCGATGCGAGATGTCGCCGCAACCACCTCTTCCTTCAGTGACGATACCTGAGCACTCAGCTTGCCGGAGAGTTCCTGCATCACGGATTCCGAACTGGCCCTGACCTCCTCCACCACCTGCACACTCGCCTCGGACGCTTCTGTCTTCAGGCGCTCCCACAGTTTCTGATAATGTTCTTCGGCAACGCTTTGCAGCCTGGATTCGTACTGCGAAGCCGCCTTATTCTGGAATTCGCTCATGGCCCGGTTCATTTCTTCGAGGTGTGCGTCGGAAATCTGCTTGACGCTCGCAGCCAGCGTATTGAGAGTCCGCTGGATCACGTTGGAAAGTTGCTCCTCAGAGGCCGCAATGTGCCTGTCACGAATCGCGGCGAGTTCCTGGTCAAGACAGCCCAGGGTATTGGCCACCCGCTCAGCGTCTTTCGAAATGGATTCGTGCACCGAGCGGCCCAAGTCCGCAATCTGCCGCCGGACTTCTTCCATCTCGAGGGTCAAAAAAGCCTTGATTTCCTGTTTCGAGTGCTCTGTGGCGTCGCCCGCCTGCTCGTGAAGGTGCTGCACCGAGGACCCGATGATATCCGCGGCCGTCTGCTCGATGTGGCCGGTAATTTCCGAAAGCCGTTGATCGCGGACCGAGGCGGACAGTTCATCAAGCTTCCGGGTAAATCCTTCGGCTTGCAGATCTTCCTGCTGCTTCAGTTTCGTCTGAGCGTCGACAGCCATCTCCTGAAGGCGGGACTGGAAACGATCGGCGGCAGATTCAATTTCTCCGCCAATTCTGCCTTCAAAGTTTTTGACCGCTTCGTCAGCCGCTGCATGCAGCTTCTCTGCCGACTGTTTCGCGACCGAATCGGCATTCTGTTCGCAAATCTGGAGCGAGGCCTGCTCAAGTGAGGTGAGTTGGCCCTGAAAAGTTTTCAATGAGTTCTGCAAACGCTCCTGGATCAGCCCTTCCTGCTCGCTGAGCAGGTCGTTAATACGCTGCTGAACAGTCTCCTTGTAGCGGGCGATCGCCTCGTTGACGTAAGGTTCCAGCATCCTTTCGATCTGCACAGGGATCGGAGTGTCGGTCCCCTTGCACATGGCCCAGACCCATTGCGCAAACTCATCGGTCCTGGCCCGGACCATCTCCGTAACGCGATCGCGCGTCTGCTGTGTAATGCCGGCCTCAAGGTCGTCCGGAACGATCTCCCCTTGCAGTTTTTCACGTAATTCGGCGGCAACCTGGTCGATTTTGCCCTGCACTTCGCTCTCGATGGCTTGGAGCTTGGCGCGCGCTTCTTCTTCAGCGCGTTTGGTCAGTTCTTCGGTTGTCGTCAGTGAAAAGGTCTCAAGGTCGTTGCGTATCCGGTCCTTCAGAGCATTGAAGTCCAGCCGCGGCACGGAACCCTCAGGGCTTTGGGGGCCACTGCCAGCCTCAATTCCCGAAAAAAACGACACGGACTGCAACATCTCGCGAATCTCTTCCTGCATCCGCTCGATGTCCCGTTGCCAGGGCTTCTCGTCCTTTTCGGGATTGGGCGTGCGTTGCGCTAACTTGTCGTTTCTGCTGCCATTGCGGATTGCACGAAGCTCGTCGGCAAGTGAAAAGCTGCCTCTCATTTTTCCTCCTGCGCCAGCCCGGACCACCCGATGCAATAACCTAACTGCACCGGAAATCAGTCGATATGCAGGCCCGTGGTTAATTACCTGGATTATGGACTGTCCCGAACAGCCGTAGCTCTGTTTGGAGCGGTCCTTCTCTGCAAGCACTCAGCGACGGTGAGCCGTCTGGGGCGTTGGGTCACAATCAGGATGAGATGTCAACATCAGGCGCCCCAGCTTCAGCCACCCCGGCTTGCGGTGCAACCGCCTTGCCGGTTTTTAAAGGAAACGGACCTCACGCGGGAAGTTGAAGAACCACGGCACATTCCCTTCTCGGTGATGGTAGCCGAAGGACAAGATTCCGGACAATGGACCGATAGTCTTACTCCTATGGGCAGATGGTTCTACGAAAAAAATTGCAGCAAAATGTGCGGCGTGTGGATAGCTCTCGGCAGGTTATTTGCATGGAGCGTCCATTTGGGTCGGTTCGGCATAATCTGGCCCGCGCGAGGAGCATGTTTTTCTCCCGCGTACGCTACATATGTTTGCTTCACCACTTGTGAGGGGGCTGCCGGGCGCATCCCCTACAACGAAGATCAAAAAAGCTGTGCAAGATACACATTTACAAAGAGATAGTCTGCGGTTTCTGATGGGCTTGGGTAGAGTTGAACGACCGACTTTCCCGGCCTTGTCGGGACGCTCCAGCCAATTGCTCAATCTGAGATCGGCTCTTCATGCCTTTGATCTGCCGTTCCCGCCGGGCAGCCTCCCCGCGGGTCGGGTATTCCTCGGCGTAGTACAGTTCCCATGGGTGGCGCCCCCGAGTCGACGGTGTCCGGCCGTTGTTGTGCTCCTGCAGGCGTTGGGGGAGATACTCCATGTGGCCTACGTAAAAACGGCCCGTCGAAATACTGCGCAAGATATACATTTGGAAAGACATAGTCTGCGGTTTCTGGTGGGCCTGGGTAGAGTTGAACTACCGACCTCACCCTTATCAGGGGTGCGCTCTAGCCACCTGAGCTACAGGCCCTTGCTGCGGCTAAAGACGAGTCAGGCTGTGCTCGAACCCGTCCTCTGCAACGAGGTGTTATCAGTATAGGCAAACCAATGAGTTTCTGGCAAGGGTGAAGATGACGGGCGGGTAAACTATGTCGGGTAGGCCCTTCTGTGCATCTAACTAACCAGAACGGCGTGGTGGATGGGTCGCGTTTTTCAGCAGCTTGTGGTTAAATTGACAGCAGGTTGCTTGAACTTCAGGGTTGGCAGTTCCAGCTGAATATAGGGCTTCGTTCTAAAAATCATGGAACCAAAAGTTAAAAAAAGCACGCTTTCGAACGGTCTTAAAATCATGACCGAATCTATGCCGGCTGTTCGTTCAGTCTCATTGGGGATCTGGCTCCGGACCGGTTCGCGCCATGAACGGGAAGAAGAGAACGGCATCGTCCATTTTCTCGAGCACATGGTCTTCAAAGCGACCAAGAACCGCACGGGTGAGGAAATCGCTCGGGCAGCAGACGCTATCGGCGGTCACCTGGATGCCTTTACGTCGAAGGAATTTACCTGCTTTTCCATCAAGGTTGTTGATGAACATCTGCCCCGCGCTTTCGATATTCTGGCGGACCTGGTTAAAAACCCCCTCTTGCGCGCCAGCGATATCGCCAAAGAGTCGCAGGTGATCCAGGAAGAGATCAAGATGGTCGAGGACACTCCGGACGACCTCGTCCATGAGATCTTCAGCAAGAGCTATTGGCCCCATCATTCGCTGGGGCGGCCCATCCTGGGAACCCGCGCGACCGTGGGCAGGTTTACGCACCGGCGACTGCGCCAGTTCTTTGAGCGGCACTATGTTCCCGGCAACATGTTGATTACGGCAGCCGGCCATTTGACTCACCAACACGTTGTTGACCTTGCCGGGAAAGAGTTCGACGGCGTACCGAGCGGGTCTGTCATGGCCGAAGGGCCGGCCCCGGTGGCGCATCCGCACGCTCGCTACCGGCGCAAGAAGGAACTGGAACAGACCCACATCTGTCTGGGTACTCCTGCGTATCCCTACGCGCATGAGAGGCGATTCGCCAGCTATGTTCTCAATACGATCCTCGGCGGCGGAATGAGTTCGCGGCTGTTCCAGAACATCCGCGAGAAATATGGCCTGGTGTATGCGGTTTTTTCCGGGCTGAACGCGTATCGCGACGCGGGCATCCTGAGCGTTTACGCCGGGACGGCTCCCGGCAACGCCCGAAAGGTCGTCAACCTCATCCTTGAAGAATTCCGGAACCTGAAGAAGAACTCCATCCCCGCCGAGGAACTGCAACGCGCAAAGGATTACCTGAAGGGCAATCTGCTGCTCGGACTTGAATCCACCAACAGCCGCATGGCCAATATCGCCCGGCAGGAATTGTATTACGGACGGTCCTTTTCACTGGATGAGGTGGCCGCCCAAATCGATGCCGTCACGCGCGAAGACGTCGTCAATGTGGCGCGAGACCTGTTCCAGTCAGAGAAGATTGCCGTCACCGTGCTTGGGCCGCGGCAGGATTTCAGCATTCGGCGCGACCAGCTCGAGTGCTGAGCCGGCAGATCCACGAACCAGACCCACTCTGAAAAAAACATGGGTTTCTCCCCAGAGGCGCACCTCTGTTAACAATCCGCCTTGTCCGAACGTACAAATGGTAGAAAGGCCTGAAGCCTGGGTCATACCAGGCGGAGGCCGGCCGGCAATGCTTAACAAGCAATCTGGAATAACCATGACGCAGTTCAGTTGCCGGAAAAGGAGGGAGGATGGCAATCCCAATTGTTGCGATCATCACCGTCTTCAGTTCACTTGTCGCGATTTTCTGGTTGATCTTCAGCACGATCCGCCGGCTGAAAGTTGCACGGATGCAGTCTGACGTCCATTCCAGGCTGATCGACAAGGTGGGCTCCAGCCAGGAACTCTTGACGTTTCTCGAAACAGAGTCCGGCAGGAAGCTGGTGGCCTCTATCGGGATTGAACAACCAAGCCGCGAGCCTTACGGTCGAATATTGGCTTCGGTCCAGGCGGGAGTCATTCTTCTGCTTCTGGGCATCGCTTTTCTGGTTCTTGGCGGGCGATTTGCCAATGCTGCGGAGGGGTTCTATATCCTGGGCGGGCTGGCGGTTGCGCTGGGGGCAGGCTTCTTAATCTCGGCCGGGCTTTCCTATCGTCTGTCAAAATCTTTCGGATTGTTCGACCGCGAACACACGGCAGGCAAACTGGCCGCATAATCAGGACGGCGCTGTGGACCGAGGCGACAACATGCTGGCGCGCGCCATGGCTCTTGCCCTTGGAGAAGCCGCAAAGGCCGACGCTGAGGTACAATCGCTCGCAATGGACGAGGAGAGCTTCCGGATCCTTTACGAGCGCACGGCCCGGCCGCTTTGGGCATACCTTGCGCGAGCTTCGGGAAGCCCGGCACTGGCTGACGACCTCCTGCAGGAGTGCTATTGCCGGTTCCTCTCGCTGGCAGATCCGCCGCAGGAAGAAGCGCACAGGAAGAACTACCTTTTCCGGATTGCCACGAACCTATTGCGCGACCACTGGCGCGCCGAGAAGCGTCACGGCGCCGCAGACATCGAAGTGGCGGACATGCCTTCGGATGACCACACCGTCGCAAACATTCCCTTGCGGTCTGATCTGGGCCGCGCGCTTGCCCAGCTAAGCCCTCGGGACCGCCAGATGCTCTGGCTGGCCTACGCCGAAGGCGCAAGCCACAGGGAAATCGCGGAGGCTTCGGGAATGAAGGAGAACAGCATCCGCCCGCTGCTGTTTCGCGCCCGAAAAAAGCTGATGGCGATACTGGCGGGCAAATCGATTGGAACAAGGAAGGCAGTACCATGAAATCATCCGGATGCGAAAACGAAGTTCGGGTCCTGGAAGCCCTCGGGCAGGGCCTGAAGCCGGAGACGATGGAAGCGCCGCTGCGCCTGCACGTCGGCGTCTGCCCATCGTGTGGAGAACTTGTCTCTGTCTATGAGCTTTTCCAGCGCGACAACGCGGAGCTTTGTGCCGTAGCTCAGGTGCCGGATGCGGGACGCGTCTGGTGGCGGGCAACGATGGCTGCGCGCAGGGCTGCGGCTGAGAGGGCGCTTCGTCCAATCCTGATCGCTGAAAAAACAGCGCTGGCCGTAGGCGCTGGCGCGTTGATAGCCTTGCTGATTTTCGTCACACCCTGGATCATGGATCAATTCTCGCACGGAAGCGCCATCAAGGGTGCTTTTGGCATTACAATGCCTCTTCCCTCACTTGTTGTCGCCAGCTTCTTTGCCTTTATTCTGGTGCTCGCTGGCGCGATTTACACACTGTGGGCTGAAAAATAGCGCAGCAAATCCTTTTTCAATTTTCGACTCAACCATCCTGCCGTATAATCGGTGGAAGATTTGGTGAAGCCGGCGTCCGGCGCCCGCTTCGATCTCTTCGTTCCGGGAGGCTGGTTGAGCGTTCGCATCTGTGTACTGGGGAGCGGCAGCAAGGGTAACTCAACGCTGGTAGCGACGGAGCGCACCCGCCTGCTGCTCGACGCAGGCTTCAGCAAAAAGGAAACCTTCCGACGGCTGGCCGCAGCCGGCGAGCGCACGGACAAATTTGATGCGATCATCATCTCCCACGAACACGTGGACCATGTGAGCGGATTGCGGTCACTGGCGCTCGAATTGAAAGTTCCCATCTACATTACGGGCCCGACTCGAGAGACGATCGAGTGGGACCCCCGCATCAGGACCTTTGAAACAATCACACCCGGCGGAAAATTCACGATCGGCGATTTCGAGATTGCTCCGTTCTCCATTCCGCACGATGCCGCCGATCCCGTCGCCTTCACCCTGACGGCTGAAGGGATTAAGGTAGGCGTGATTACGGACCTGGGTTATGTTCCGGAGGTCGTCAAGCAGCATGCTCGCGGGTGCCACTGCCTTGTGTTTGAGTCCAATCACGACCTCGATATGCTGAAGACAGGGCCGTACCCCTGGTTCGTCAAGCAGCGCGTGATGAGCCGCCACGGACACTTGTCCAATCACGCCACGGCAGGGTTTTTGGCCGAGGATTACGATGGCTCGGCTCAGGTTCTCGTGCTCGCGCACCTGAGTGATAAGAACAATCATCCCGGCCTCGTCATGCACTCCGCTACGCAGGCCTTCGAAAAGAGGGGCAACGGCCGTCCTGCCGAGTTGCACCTCGCCAGCCAGAATGAGCCCACCAAAGTCTTCCAATTTTAGCAGCTTGTTAAAAAGGGGCTCAGATCCCTTCATCTCGAGTGAAGCCCTGTCACGGACGGGACGGGGCGAAGCTGGAAATCTGCCTTTGTCCAGACGACTGAGAACAAGCGCAGACCCCTCGGGCTGGTAAAAACACCGTCCCTCGGAATCTGACCGGCCGAAGATCTTTCAGCCATGTTTTGGTCCGCAGATTACCCAGATTGGGTTCATTGATGGAAGGGACTTGAGGTACACTGGCTGGCTAAATGAAGCCATGCCGACGTTCAAGAGATCCGAGGATAAGTTTGATTATTGGGGCCGATTGAAGCCGGCCGGCAGCATGGTGGTGGGTTTCTGGAGGTGGCATACCAGGATGGGGTTCGGCGCGAACTAAAGATGCTCAAGCGATCAGCTATCCGAAAGCAACGCGCCACGGGATCGGATTATTATTAAACTTTACCGCGAAGCCACTGGAGTATCGCCGTTTTGTCTTTTTTTAAATCTGCGCACACTGCGTAATCTGCGGAGAAAACATGATCCCTCGTTATATCCGCCCGGAGATGGGCGCCATCTGGAGTGATGAAAACAAGTTTCAGAAATGGCTGGATGTTGAAATCGCCACGGCAGAGGCCGAAGCAGAAGCCGGCCTGATTCCGAAAAGCGCCGCGCGGGCTATCCGCCGCAAAGGCCGCTTTGATGTCCAGCGCATTCTGGAAATCGAAAAGGAAGTGAAGCACGATGTGATCGCCTTCACCACTAACGTGGCGGAGCATGTCGGTCGCGAAGCGCGCTATCTGCACTTCGGCCTGACCTCAAACGACGTCGTGGACACTGCACAGGGCCTGCTGATTCGTGACGCATCAAAGCTGATTCTGGAAGATTTGGATCATCTTGCCGCCGTGCTGAAAAAGCGTGCCTTCGAGTTCAAACACACTCCAATGGTGGGTCGCACGCATGGCATCCATGCTGAGCCGATTACCTTTGGGGTAAAAATCGCTATCTGGTACGCCGAGTGCGTGCGCAACCGCGAGCGAATGGCCTACGCCGCGGAAGAAATGCGAGTTGGCAAAATTTCCGGGGCTGTCGGAATCTATTCGCACTTGAGCCCGGCCATCGAAAAGAAAATCCTCGCAAAACTTGGCCTGAAGGCTTCGTCCGCCGAATCGCAAGTGATCCAGCGCGACCGGCACGCATTCTACGTTGCAACGCTGGCTGTGATCGCAGCTTCGCTCGAAAAGATTGCGCTGGAAGTCCGGGGGCTGCAACGGACGGAAGTCCGCGAGGTGGAGGAGTATTTCTCCGCCGGGCAGAAAGGCTCGTCCGCGATGCCACACAAGCGCAACCCGGTGACCGCCGAACAGATCTGCGGCCTCGCGCGCGTGGTCCGTGCCAACGCACAGGCGGCTTTTGAAAACGTGGCGCTGTGGCACGAGCGCGATATTTCCCACTCTTCGGTTGAGCGGATTATCCTGCCCGATTCGACCATCCTGGTCGATTACATGCTCAACAAGACAGCAAACCTGGTCGAAAAGATGTTCGTCTATCCTGAACGCATGCAGGAAAACCTCAGCCTGCTCAAAGGCCTGATCTTTTCCGGCCAGTTGCTTCTGGATCTCACGGAAAAGGGTATTTCCCGCGAGGAAGCCTACCGTTGGGTGCAGCGCAACGCCATGAAGGTCTGGGAAACGCGCGAGGATTTCAAATCGCTCGTCCTCCGCGACCCCGACATCAGCAGCCGCTTGTCACCCAAAGAGATCAACGCGGTTTTCAATGCCCAGCGCTATCTGAAACACGTGGATGAGATTTTCAGGCAGGTATTCGGCCGGTGAGTGAAATGGCAACATCCTGGCCCGCCTTATAAACCAACAAACCGAGTGAGGCGCTGAAAACCGGCAGGAAAGAGACGCCGCGCGGCGGGACTTGCATCGCCCGATGACCCGCTCTTTGAATCAGGCTTACCCACACCCGATTGGATGATACTCCTGAAGAGAGGGATTGCAAGGCCCTGAGGATCGGGCTCTCGGCACTATCCGAAGAGCCATCACAGCCGGTTGATTACGCTGGCCAGGTAGCCTGCGCCGAAACCGTTATCGATGTTGACAGTTGCAATGTTTGAGGCGCAACTGTTCAGCATTCCGAGCAGCGCCGCGACGCCTCCCAGGCTGGCTCCGTAGCCGATGCTGGTGGGAACGGCGATCACCGGCACGCTGACCATTCCAGCCACCACACTCGGCAGCGCGCCTTCCATGCCGGCGACTACAATGATCACACGCGCGCTGCGCAATTGCCGGCTTTCGTTCAGGATGCGGTGGATATTAGCCACGCCCACGTCGTAAATCGACTCGACGCGGTTACCCATCACCTCTGCCGTCACCTGTGCCTCTTCGGCCACGGGAATGTCTGAAGTGCCCGCGCTCACCACGAGCAGCTTGCCTTTGCCGCGAATCTTGCGGTCGCGCTGGATGGAAATGGCTCCAGAAAGCGGGTGGAAACGTGCGCTGGGCTCAAGATTCTTGATCCGCTCGTATAACTCCTCGTTGCCGCGGGTGATCAGGATGTTGTGGCGGTTGCGCAGCATGCCCCGGACAATTCCTTCAACGTGCTCCGGCGATTTGCCGCGGCCGAGGATGACCTCCGGGAATCCCTGCCGGAGCGATCGGTGGTGGTCAATGCGCGCAAAACCGATGTTCTCAAAAGGCAGATTGCGCAGGCGGTCAACCGCCGACTCGATGCTCAGCTTCCCGCTGCGCACCTGCTTCAGCATTTGTGTGATTTCTTCCGGCGACATTTCTCCACCATTCCTTACAGATTTTTAAAGCCGTAACAAGGCTTGATCCCGATGGCCCCGCGGACCCGGATTTCAGTTGAAATTCGATTTGAGCAACAACCCGGTAATCCTCCCCGGCACCCGAATGTAAAGAGTATAGCAAACGAACGGCGGGTCTCGGGTTTCCTTGACTTTACAGAAACGGCTGGCGGAGAATTCCTTCGATGCCTTCTAACCCGCATCCAAGCCGCAAAACGGTCGTGATCGGCGTAACCGGCGCGAGTGGGGCCGTCTTTGCGCGCCGCATGCTCCAAATGCTGGAGTGTGACGAGCGCGTGGGCAGGATCCACCTGATCGTTTCGGGCGCAGGACTTAAAGTGTTGCGTGAGGAACTGGATCTCGACGTTTCAAGAAGCGCATCCATTCCCAGTGCTCTTGCCGAAGGTGCGGCGGCAAAGACGGAATATCTCCTCGATTCCGATATCGGGGCTTCAATCGCCAGCGGCTCCTACCGCGTCGATGGCATGGTCATAATACCGTGCAGCACCGGATGCCTGGCGCAGGTTGCTCACGGCATTTCTTCCACGCTCATCGAACGGGCAGCCGATGTCTGCCTGAAGGAAGGCCGGAAGCTGGTGCTTGCCGTCCGCGATACCCCGTTGAGTCGCGTTCACCTGCGGAATATGTTGCTGGCGCAGGAGGCCGGCGCGGACATTTTCCCCATTATGCCGGCCTTTTACCACCGTCCACAGACGATTGACGATCTTGTCACGCAATACTGCTGCCGGGTACTCGCCCACCTGGACCTTGAACAGAATGAGCAGTTTCGCTGGAAAGGTGAGCGGTCCACTGAACGGATGTCCGGGAAGCAGCCGTGATTCTCCATTGGGCCGTTATCGCGCTTGCGCTGGCAGGGCTTGCCGATGCCCTCTATTTCACCTTTGCATATTACGGCCGCGTGCGGAAATCGCGCTGGGTGCCGGAAGTGCTCTGCGCACGGGAAGGCTCAAGCTGCGTCACTGTCGTCCGGACGCCCTATGGAAGCGTTTTCGGCGTTCCGAATTCGCTGCTCGGGATCATTTATTATCTTCTCGTGATCGTCTGGGGCATGACGACAAACCGGGCATCTTTTAGTTTTCGCCTGGGCATGACGTTTTTTTCGATCACCTTCACAGACCTGTTGATTGCAGCAAGCGCCGTTACGGTCGGACTGGGATTTTATCTGATTTACGCCTTGAGGCGAATTTTGCATACCGATTGCCCATTCTGTTACGCGGCGCACGCGATAAATCTGGCGTTGTTGATATTTCTGATCGCCGTCAGGTAGAATAGTTAGAGCTGACTAAGTGGAGGCTGGGTTTTCCCGAATTTAGATCTGGTTGCATTTTCTGGTCGCGACGCATATAATTAAAGGTTTGTGGCCGCTGGCGTAGCTCAGCTGGTAGAGCATCTGATTTGTAATCAGAGGGTCGGGGGTTCGAATCCCTTCGCCAGCTCCAAGCTGAGATTCGTAACTTACGGCGCCGTTAGGAAATGCTGGCCGCTGAAAAGTGTGCGGAATCGGATAAAAAAGACTATAATTCCACGGGTGTTCTGACGTTGTCGAAATCCAGGTCCCGGGCGGAAGTGCCTGAGGCGCGAGTTCTTTTAAGACCCGGCAAGAACCTGCTGCGGATGATGAAGCCCCGAGTTCCGGGGCGGCGAGGAAAAGCTTCGGACAGGTGGCCGAGTGGCTAAAGGCAGCAGGCTGTAAACCTGCCGCTCCTTGCGAGCTACGGGGGTTCGAATCCTCCCCTGTCCACCAGTTCCGCAAGGGTCAAAGGCACGCATCGATTGATGTTCGAATGATGGACGCCGAATTCAGCGCGAATATTGCGGGGCGGGAGTAACTCAGTGGTAGAGTCACAGCCTTCCAAGCTGTTGGTCGCGGGTTCGATCCCCGTCTCCCGCTCCAAAGTTTTCTCAGCTTTCAGCAATCAGCATCCAGCCGTTAGCACCGCCTCCACTGAACGCTGGTTGCTGAGTGCTGATGGCTAACGCGGGCCGATGTAGCTCAGTTGGTAGAGCACGTCCTTGGTAAGGACGGGGTCAGCGGTTCAATTCCGCTCATCGGCTCCAGAGTTTGAGGACTCAAACCCATTTTCGAGGGTCATCACATCGCTGGTCTGCATAATTCATTAGTGGAGTAAGTATGGCGAAGGAAAAATTTGACCGTTCGAAGCCGCACATGAACATTGGAACGATCGGGCACATTGATCACGGGAAGACGACGCTGACGGCGGCGATCACGAAGGTGCTGTCGAAGGAGAACCCGAA